>Ga0255751_10001878_pt1 | contig 19881 bp, 20 predicted proteins | sample 071ome_20_FD_179951 | JGI IMG/M metagenome (GOLD analysis project Ga0255751, IMG submission 179951) | Coastal salt marsh microbial communities from the Groves Creek Marsh, Skidaway Island, Georgia - 071412BT metaG (version 2) | ecosystem: Environmental > Aquatic > Marine > Intertidal zone >...
GGTGATAAAAAAGTCATCATTGAAATAGACAAATTTTTCGGACAGATTGGGGATTTTGTGCATATAAATCTCAATGAGATTGGAATTAAAGACGGGCAAATACTTTTGCGGAATGTAGTCTTTATGGCTAACCATATTGAGCTTAGGATGGTTTGTGTCGAGCCAATTTGGCTTTTGGCCAGAAGTCACAAAATGAACTTTTCTAACCCATGGGGCAAACTTTTCGACCCCCCGAAACCAATACTTTAAAAATCCATAGTCCCGAAAACGCGCTTCGGAAAGCTCATTGACACTATTGTCAATTTTTCCAGAGTAGCGATAAAATTCTTCCTTCCATTTGGGGTCATCCATATCAACCCAAGTAACAATAAAATCTATATCCATTTATATGGCCTTATACGATTGAAAAATAACGCGGTTTAACGTTATGCAGTGCTATTTGGGATTTTTATTTGCTAATCACAAATGTGCGACTCTTCAAAATTAGATAAAAAGATTCAATTGGAAACGGGTTGGGGTTTCGCTATTGCTGACAAATAAGCATCTTTTGATCCTGTTCAAATACTCCAAGAGTTTTAGGTCTAGTACGTGTGCGATAATACATGATTATTTATGAAACGTATTTGCACAAAAAAGTACAAATTAGACTGGCTAAAAATTCCACACATATCCAAAAGCATGTCATGTTATGACCACATATTTATTACATTTACAAATATTTTGAAGAAAAATTAACATGAAAAAATTAGTATTTGTAGGACTATTCCTATTTCAATTTACAGCCCTTACTGCCCAAGACCAGAACAGCCCAAACATTATTTTGATGATCGGTGATGGAATGGGGTTAAGTCAAATTACAGCCGGGATGTATTCTATTGGCAACACAACTGCCTTAGAAGAATTTGAAACAATCGGACTTGCCAAAACACATGCCCATGAACAATTTGTAACGGATTCTGCTGCCAGTGGTACCGCAATCGCTTGCGGTGAAAAAACCTACAATGGTGTGTTGGGTATCGACCCAAAAAATCAATATTTGGAGTCGATTTTAGAATATTCGCAAACCCAAGGTTATCTCACTGCACTATTGGCTACCTCTTCTATAGTACATGCTACACCTGCTGCTTTTTATGCCAATGTTGATTCTAGAAAAAAATACCAAGACATTGCGCTTCAATTGAGTGAAAGCAACGTTGATTATTTTATTGGAGGCGGCAGAAAACATTTTGTAACTCGAGACGACAAACGCAATCTTGTCAAAGAAATGAGCGCTTATGAAATGGTCAATACCTTGAATAAATTTGAAAAGTCTCAATCCAAAAAGATTGGTTTTTTCACCGATGACGATGAGCCCAAGCGACTGTCAGAAGGGCGCTATCCCGATTTGGACAAATTGGTTGTTGCCACACTTGATAAGTTAGCAACCCGAAAAAAACCTTTCTTTATGATGGTCGAAGGGTCACAAATCGATTGGGGAGGACACGCCAACGAACTCAATTATGTCTTGTCCGAATTTGAAGAATTCAATAACGCGATTGCCGCCGCAGTGGCTTTTGCCAAAAAACAAGGAAATACAATCGTCATTGTTACCGCTGATCATGAAACCGGAGGGTTATCACTTCTAAAAGGAGATGTCGCTCGAAATACTGTAAGTGGAAGATTTTCTACCGAGGGACACACCGCTGCAATGGTACCTGTTTTTGCCTTTGGACCCGGAGCTTCTTCTTTTTCAGGCATCTATGAAAATACCTCCATCTTTAAAAAGATGAAGGTATTGGTTCAATAATTTACTAAAGATTTACTTGGTTCTTACCTGGCTGACAATACTGGCCTGAAAGTCTTTGTCGTTTTCAAGAATGTCATAGAAACTCTCAATATACTTCTGGGTTTCTTTAAATTCTTTTTCACTTTCAAAATCTCCAGCCATAGCGGCTACGATGTCCATCAGTTTTTGTTTGTTTGTCAAAAACTGACTCCGCACACCATTGAGCACCTCATCATCTCTTTTGAAGCCTCTATATTTTCGGTCTTTTACGGAGGTGATCCCCAAGGTAGTGTTGACGGTAGCATAGCTTGCGTCGACCAATCCTGACATGTCAAAATCATAAGGAAGCGGAATAATTTTTTTGTCGATATAGAGCAATTTTCCGTTGTGCTGATAGGCCGTAGAAAAATCGGTATTGCCAATCATAAATTGAAAAAAAGCATTCTGAGCAGAACTCTCCGCATCCATTGCCAAAGGATGAATAAAGCGTTCGAGCACCTGACCTTCAAAGCGGTCAGCAACTAAGTCATCGTCTTCAATAAGAAATCCTTCGAGGCTGTGTTCCTTTATTTTTTTGCCCTTTTCTTCTTCGAAGGTAATTTTGACCCTACGCGTTTTAAAATGGTAGGGCGAGATTACCTCATATAACTTGTAGGCCATATATTCTTGTAGAATATTATCATTATTGTTGGATTCTATTTTACAAGGCAAAACCAATTTCAAGCTCTTATTACCTTCAAAAAGGGTGTTTTTGGCATTGGATTTTTTAACTTTCATTTTCACAGGTGGAAAATAACATTCGGCACGACGAAAGTTACCTCGTGCTCGCAGCGAAACAGGAAGCACCTCCCAGTTGCCGTTGTATTTGTACTGCATTTCAGTATCTATAAAAGTACTGTCATTCGTGTCTTTTCGCAATTCTTTGTTTGAATAGCTTAGCTTGATTTCAAGTGGCGTCATGTCTTGAAACAATAAACTAACTTTTTGGTCTCCCTGTGCCTGGGTCTGAAAACCAAACAAAAGAAGGAATAGAAAGATTACTTGTTTTTTCATAATATAGTTAATAGATTTACATGTCTAATTTAAGAAAAAAAACTTGAAAAGTTATTTCTCCATAATCAACCAACGTACGCTAATTACACTAATTATTTCAGTGATTGTGCCGTTTGTGTTTTACGAATTCGAGATTATTTACAACGTAGATCTCACTCTCATTAGTATTGCGATAATATTTCCTTTGGTATTTACCATCAGGGGGGCTTTTCGACGTCGCGAAAAAGGGATGGAACATTTGAGCAGATTGCGCAGCGGCCTAAAAGTCATTCATTATTTGCTCAATGACGGCAATAAAATGAGCGACGATTTAAAAGCGGAGGGCAACAAGATCCTCGAAAGCATTTGCGACAATTTTATGGACTATTTGAAAAGTCCACACGAAGATACCCGCCAAATTGATGCTGATTTAAATGACTTTTATGAATACATCCAACGAAATGTAGAATATTTATCGGGTGGAACCCGTCAAAAAATATATCGCTTTTTGAGAGACGTACATGAAGGGCAGGAAAACTTGATTGCTATTCATACCCACAGAACCCCAATAAGCCTCAAGGCCTATTGTTTGATTTTCATTTATATTTTTCCATTAATCTACACTCCAACACTGATCAACAAAATTGGATTTGAAAAATCTGAAAGTGAATGGATCACATTCTTTGTAGTGATTATTAGCGAATTTATATTGATTTCCTTATATAACATTCAGGACCATATGGAATATCCGTTTGATGAAGAAGGCTTGGATGATATCAAACTCAGTAATTTCAAAATCAATCGAACAGGTATATAAATATTGAAACAAATTTTGTTTTTTAATATTTCTAAAACTACATTTGCTTTTATTATGAATCAGATAACATTGTTTTACGATCGTTTTTTCTACTTCTATTATCCAATAGAGGCAGTCAGGACTTTGTAGAACAACTACGTATAATATAAAATGGTCCTGATTTATCAGGACTTTTTTTTTGAAATGAAAAAAATAGGCATTCAGGGTATAAAAGGATCTTTTCATGATCAGGTGGCACAATCGGTGTTTGATATGGCTAGCCATCAGATTGTGGAGTATATGTCCTTCGATAGCCTCACAAAAGGGTTGATCCGAGAGGATATTGATCTAGCAATAATGGCCATTGAAAACTCCATCGCGGGCTCAATCTTGCCCAACTATGCGCTTCTTGACCGAAATAATCTTTCGATTATCAAAGAACATTTTCTTCAAATCAATCACCATTTGATGGCGCTACCAGGACAAAGTTTGACGGCTATACGAGAAGTCCATTCGCACCCTATGGCCCTACTCCAGTGTGCACAATTTTTTGATGCCTATCCAGAAATTAGACTGGTAGAAGCTGAAGACACGGCCTTGGTTGCTCAAAAAATCCAGACGGAAAAACTTTCTGGGATCGCTGCTATCGCAGGAAAAGGTGCGGCTGAGATATACCAACTCGATGTATTGGCCCCGCAAATACAAACCATTAAAAACAACGTAACCCGTTTTGTGATTGTCTCAAAAAAACCGGTGCCTTTAGCCCCCGAATTCAATAAAGCAGCGCTAAAATTTACCTTAGACCATCAAAGGGGCAGTTTGGCCACTGTACTCAATGTAATGAGTGATTGCCAATTGAACCTTACCAAAATACAATCCCTACCCGTTATCGAAACTCCAGGCAAATACGCCTTTTTTGTCGATGTCACTTTTGAAAATATAGAGCAGTACAAAAAGGCTAAATCGATCCTCGAGATTATGGCACAACAGTTTAAAGTATTGGGCGTTTACCAAAAAGAAAACTAATGAATCTTCAAATCGCCAATAGGTTACAAACCGTAGAAGAATACTACTTTTCTAAAAAGTTACGAGAGGTAGGACAACGCATTGCATCTGGACAACCCATTATCAATATGGGCATTGGCAGTCCTGATTTGGCGCCAGACCGTGAAGTACTCAATGCACTTACATCGAGTTTAACACATCCCAAGGCCCACCAATACCAAAGCTACCAAGGGCTCCCAGAACTTCGTGAAGGCATCGCAGATTTTTACCATACCCACTATGGTGTGACGCTAAATCCCAAAGATGAGATTTTGCCACTTACGGGATCTAAGGAGGGTATTATGCACATTTCTATGGCGTTTCTCAACCCAGGCGACCAGGTTTTGATTCCAAATCCAGGATACCCCACCTACAGCGCAGTAACACGCTTGGTTTCGGCAGAAGCCGTTTATTATAAACTTGAGGAATCTACAGGTTGGCTACCCGACCGCCATTTTCTCGAACAACTCGACACCTCAAAAATCAAACTCATGTGGCTCAACTACCCCCATATGCCAACGGGGGCGGCTGCATCTAAGGAACTCTTTATCGCGCTGGTACAATGGGCCAAACAAAACAATATTCTATTGGTCAATGACAATCCGTATAGCTTTGTCCTTAACCAAAACCCCACCTCTTTGTTAGCCACTCCAGGTGCAAAAGAAGTGGCACTCGAACTCAACTCATTGAGTAAAACGTTCAATATGGCCGGTTGGCGCGTTGGAATGGTTTTGGGTAATGCCGCATTGATCAATCCCGTTTTAAAAGTCAAAAGCAATATGGACTCGGGTATGTTTTATGGTTTGCAAAAAGGAGCCATCGCCGCTTTACAATCCTCAGAAAACTGGTACCAATCAATGAATGAAATCTATGCCAATCGAAAAAAACGCATGCTCCAGCTCATTGATCAATTAGAACTCACCTATAACCCGGATCAAACAGGCATGTTTGTTTGGGCCAAATTGCCAAAACAATACACCTCCTCCGAGGCCTATGTAGATAATCTTCTCAACGAAAAACACCTATTTATTGCTCCAGGAACCATTTTTGGATCTCAAGGTGAAGGCTATGTGCGTTTTTCATTATGTGTAGAAGAAGAAATGATTATTAAAGCAATAGAACGATTTGTATGAAAATAGGTGTCGTCGGTTTGGGATTGATAGGGGGTTCGTTTGCAATTCATGCGCGAAAACACTTTGCCAATGCACAACTTTTGGGAAGTGACCATAACAAAACCCATCAAGAGCAAGCCCTATCTCTTGGTCTTATTGATGGCGTTCTGTCGTCTGAAGATTATAACGATCTAGAACTGCTGTTATTGGCCATACCGGTAGATGCCATAGAACAGCACCTGACACAGTTTTTAGACCAAATTGGTCCTAAGGGACTAATTATCGATTTTGGCTCGACCAAAGCAGCCATCTGTCAGCAAGTTGCCAACCATCCAAAGCGGAAGCAGTTTCTTGCTACACACCCCATTGCCGGAACCGAGTTTTCGGGGCCAACTGCTGCCTTTGAAAGCCTATATTTCAAAAAAACTCAGATCCTTTGTGAGACTGAAAAAACAAATCCAGAATTGTTATTGCTTGCCAAAACATGGTTTGAAGCCATGCAAATGGAATTGCGCGAAATGGATCCTGTTGAACACGACAGACACATTGCTTATGTTTCACATCTGTCACACATCAGCTCCTTTATGCTCGGCAAAACCGTTTTGGAAAAAGAAAAAGATCAATCTACCATTTTTGACATGGCAGGTAGTGGATTCGAATCCACCGTTCGACTGGCCAAAAGCTCGCCAGATATGTGGACACCAATCTTTAAAATCAACAAGAACTTTGTATTAGAAAGCCTAAACGACTACATTCGCAACCTCAAAATATTTAAAGCTGCAATGGAGCGTGATGATTTTGAAGTTCTTTATCAAGAGATGAAACAAATCAACCGAATAAAAACCATACTAAAAGGAATTACCGATAAAAACAATACTTATGGAAAATAACAAAGAAATGCGCAAGTGGCTCGATGCTTTTGGTCTTAGCCATCCGCTGGTCATTGCAGGACCTTGCAGCGCAGAAACCGAAGAACAAGTACTCAAAATTGCGTACGAACTCAAGGACACCGATGTCACAGTATATCGTGCCGGAATCTGGAAACCCCGTACACGACCCGGAATGTTCGAAGGGGTTGGAGCCATAGGCCTTAAATGGTTGCAACGGGTCAAGAAAGAAACCGGGCTGCTTACTGCCACAGAAGTCGCCAACAAGGATCATGTCAAATTAGCTTTGGACCACGATATAGACATTCTATGGATCGGCGCCCGATCAACGGTAAGTCCATTCATCGTTCAAGAAATTGCAGATGCCCTAGAAGGAACAGACAAAATTGTTTTGGTTAAAAACCCCGTAAACCCCGATGTTGCACTTTGGCTCGGAGGCGTTGAGCGATTATATTCTGCCAACATCAAAAAACTGGGATTGATACACCGAGGGTTTTCTACCTACGAAAAGTCAAAATACCGCAATAACCCAGAATGGCAAATTGCTGTAGAGGTGCAAAATCGTTTCCCCGATCTACCCCTAATTTGTGACCCTTCGCACATTACCGGAAACCGATCAATGATTTTTGATACCTGTCAGATGGCATTGGATCTAAATTTTGATGGCCTTATGGTAGAAAGTCATTGGGACCCGGACAATGCATGGAGTGATGCCGCTCAACAGGTAACCCCTTCCAATTTGGTTCAAATTATGAAAGATCTAAAAATTAGAAAAACCACTACCGAAGAAGAAAGCTATCAAGTAGAACTGCAAAATCTTCGAACCCAAATCGACGTCGCTGACCAAACGATTTTAGATACTTTGGGCAAAAGAATGAAAGTCTCCGAAGCCATCGGTAGACTTAAGAAAGAGAACAATGTGGCTGTCTTGCAAAGCAAACGTTGGAATGAAATTTTGGGAAGAATGGTTCTCGAAGGTGAAGAACGTGGATTATCTGAAGAGTTTATCCTACGTCTGTTTAAAGCCATTCACCAAGAATCCATTAACCATCAAGAACAGATCGTTAACAAGTAAAAATAAAAAAACCGGCCAAGGCCGGTTTTTTTATAGGATATTGCTTCATTTATTGTAGCGCTTTTGCCATTCTACCCAGAGCCTCTTTAATTTGAGCTTCTGAGGCAGCATATGAGATTCTTAAGCAATCTGGTGCTCCAAAAGCAACACCACTTACCGTTGCTACGTGCGCTTGTTCGAGCAAAAATAAAGCAAAGTCGTCCGCATCTTTTATTGTGTGCTCTTGAATTGTTTTTCCAAAATAATAAGACACATCTGGAAAAACATAAAAGGCTCCCATCGGTTCATTGACTTTTAGCCCAGGAATTTGACGTAGCAAACCAATAATAAGTGTGCGTCTTTTTTCAAACTCATCCACCATATACTGGATCGCACTTACTGGTGCTTCTAAAGCGGCGATGGTCGCGCGTTGTGCAATACAATTTGCGCCACTGGTGATTTGCCCCTGCATTTTATTGCAAGCTTTTGCGATCCATTGTGGTGCTCCGATATAACCAATTCGCCAGCCGGTCATTGCAAAAGCTTTGGCCACACCATTTACAGTAATGGTACGGTCGTACATGCTTTCTATGGCAGCAAAACTAAACGGTTTTTCTCCATAATTGATATGTTCGTAGATTTCGTCAGAAAGTATGAATATGTCTGGATACTTTTCTAAAACAGCGGCAAGCGCTCGAAATTCGGCCTCGGTATAGATCGTACCGCTGGGATTGTTTGGCGAATTGAACATGACCAATTTGGTCTTGGGCGTGATGGCGGCCTCCAACTGTTCAGGTGTGATTTTAAAGTCGTTTTCGATCGTAGAGGGAATGATGATCGCGTTGGCCTCGGCCAAGGTTGCTATTGCAGAATAGCTGACCCAATAGGGTGCAGGTAACAATACCTCATCGCCTGGATTAAGCAATACCATAGCAACATTGGCAATCGATTGCTTGGCTCCCGTAGAAACAACAATCTGATTGGGCTGGTAAGACAGGTTATTGTCTCGTTTAAATTTGGTACAAATAGCTTGTTTCAACTCGACATATCCATCAACTGGGGTATAGGAGTTATAATTATCTTCAATCGCTTGTATGGCTGCCGCTTTGATAAATTCGGGAGTATTAAAATCAGGCTCTCCCAAACTCAATCCAATAACGTCGACTCCTTGGTCTTTGAGTTCTCTTGCTTTGGCAGCCATTGCCAAGGTGGCAGAAATGGGCAAGCTGTTAATTCGATCAGATAAGTGTTCCATAATTAAGAATTCGCATAAACGGGCTGCATTCCCATTTTCTTTAAAAATTTAAAATGCGAAAGTAAGGCACTTCGAGTAGATTTGTACTCATTGTAAGGTAAATTAAATTCCTTTGTGGTCTTTTTAACAATTTCACCAATTTTTGTGTAATGTATATGGCTTATATGTGGAAATATATGATGCTCTATTTGGTGATTTAGTCCACCCGTAAACCAATTTACCAATCTGTTTTTTCGTGCAAAATTGACCGTTGTCAAAAGCTGATGAATGGCCCAGGTATTTTTGACCGTCCCCGTTTCTGGATCCGGCAAAGGCATGGCAGCATCTTCCATAACATGTGCCAGTTGAAAAACCAAGCTCAAAATCAAACCCGCAGTATAATGCATGGCAAAAAAGCCAAGCAACACTTTCCACCATACGATACCAAAGACCCCTATGGGGACCACTATCCATATGGAGAAATAAATGATTTTTGAAACCACCAAGCCGATCCATTGTCTGGTTGGGCTGGCACAGTTGGCATATTTGAGATTTCGCTTTTGATAACGACGCATTTGAAAAAAGTCGGTAAATATTGCCCAATTGATGGTCAACAAACCGTAGAGTATTACAGAATAATAGTGTTGTAATCTGTGGTATGGAAACCATTGTGCATGCTTTGAGAAGCGCAAAATTCTACCTGCTTCCAGATCTTCATCGTGCCCGTGAATGTTGGTGTAGGTGTGATGAAGTACATTGTGTTGTACTTTCCAATTGAAAACATTGCCTGCAAGTATATAGATACTGCTGCCCATCAATTTATTAATCCACGGATATTTGGAGAATGAACCGTGGTTGCCATCGTGCATTACATTCATGCCTACCCCAGCCATACCAATTCCTAAGACAACTGCCAACAATAATTTATACCAATCACTAAGGTCCAACATCATGATCAAGACATAGGGCACAATCAATAGTGAAAACATGACGAGGGATTTTAGATAAATTCGCCATCCACCGGTCTTGGCGATATTATTGGATTTAAAATAATCGTTGACGCGTTTGTTCAATGTTTTAAAAAAATCTTTTGGATCATTGCGTTCGAACCGGAGCGTGGTCGGTTGATTTTTCATATACTTTTGTAAAAAACATAAATTTACCTTTCTCAAAGTTAAAATTCAACATTTGGAGGCACTCTTTTTATATTTTGACAATTTAACCCCAAAACAAAAAGGACAATTCGAAGCTTTGGAGGACTTATACCAATATTGGAACTCCAGAATCAATGTGGTTTCCCGAAAGGATATGAGCCAATTTGTAGTACGTCACCTATTGCACAGCCTTGCAATTGCCAAAGTGCAAGCTTTTTTGCCAGGTGCCAAAATCATTGATGTAGGAACCGGCGGTGGATTTCCGGGGGTTCCCTTGGCAATTCTTTTTCCAGAAACTCAGTTTATTTTGGTAGACAGCATTGGAAAAAAAATAAAAGTGGTTGATGCTGTAGTAGAAGCACTACAAATCGACAACGTGGTCACCCACCACAGCCGCATCGAAGGGGTTGATGAACAAGCAGATTTTATTGTCAGTCGTGCCGTAACTGCAATGAATCATTTTGTTCCTTGGGTGCGTCCCAAAATCAAAAAGAAGGGTATGCATCATCGAAAAAATGGGATTCTCTATCTCAAGGGTGGTGATTTGTCCGAAGAACTTCGCGATTTTCCAAAGGCAGAACAATTTGCGCTATCAGACCATTTTGATGATCCTTTTTTTGAAACCAAAAAGGTGGTCTATCTTCCTCTTTAGAACCAACACATCTAAAAAAATATTTACTCTTTTTTGAGCCGTCGATTGATTTTTTCTATTTGTTCGGAAAGCATTTTGATTTGCTTTTCGAGTGCTGTAATCTTTTTTTGATACTGATTGCTTCTATATCCATAGTGTATTGGTAACTCCATATCCATAAAACTCCCAAGATAATCGGTGTCGCTTATTAACAATTTTGAGGCTTCAAAGTGCAATGAATCTCCCAAAATAATAGGCCCAGAAACAAATTCGGCAATTTTTACAGGGTCTTTTCTGTTTTTTAGTAGTTCTTTGATACTATCAATCCTAATTTTTTTATCAATAATAAACGTATTGCCAGAAGCACTTTTACCAATTTTTGGTGATCCGCGATGATTTACAAATAGGGTATCATTTTGCGTCAATACGCCATCTTTGTCATAGCTTTTGACGATATGATAGGTTACTTCTTGTCCCAATAGCGAGGGTGCAAAAAAAAGAATGACTGCTGCTGTTTGTAGAATTTTGAACATTATTAAGTAGGATTTGGATTTTACTTAATAACGTAAAAATCACACATTTAGTACAAAAAAAATGTTAAAATCAAGAAACGCTATGTACTCAGAAACGGATACCGATAATCGGTAGGCGGCACAAAGGTTTCTTTGATTAGCCTTGGTGACACCCAACGCAACAAATTGAGCGCAGAGCCCGCTTTGTCATTGGTTCCAGATGCGCGAGCACCTCCAAAGGGTTGTTGCCCAACCACCGCTCCTGTGGGTTTGTCATTGATGTAGAAATTTCCGGCCGCGTTTTCGAGTTGTTCTATCGCTTGTTGCAATGCATAGCGGTCTTGTGAAAACACCGCTCCGGTCAAGGCATAAATCGATGTTTGGTCAACAAGTTTCAACGTTGCCTCCCATTGGGCATCGTCATAACGGTAAACGGTAACCAGTGGGCCAAACAATTCGGTTTCCATCGTATAGTAGTGGGGATCGGTAACTTCAACAAGGGTTGGGGCAACAAAATAGCCTTTGCGATCGTCATAGGTCCCTCCTTTGAGGAGGTTTGCCTCTGGGTCCTTTTTTACTTTTTCTATGGCATTAACCAGACGATCATAGGCACCGCGATGGATCACCGCTGTTACAAAATTTTCAAAATCTTCGGGCGATCCCATTTTGATGGTGTCCATGTCTTCTTTAACATACGAAAGCACGGCATCTGCAATTGAATTGGGCAAATAAACCCGTGATGCCGCAGAACACTTTTGCCCTTGAAACTCAAAAGCCCCTCGAATTATAGCAGTCGCTACTTCTTGTGGTTTTGCACTAGGATGTGCCAAAATAAAATCTTTACCCCCGGTCTCACCTACGATACGCGGATAGGACTTATAAGTGTTGATGTTTTGACCTATTTTGGTCCATAGCATTTTAAAGATTTCGGTAGAACCCGTGTAATGTATCCCTGCAAAATCAGCATGCGTCAAGATCTTGTCGGTAATCATTTGTGGATCGCCAAAAATCACATTGATTACGCCATCTGGAAGACCCGCTTCTTTGAAAATATCAATTATGATTTTGGCAGAAAAAACCTGATGATCACTGGGTTTCCAAACCACGACATTGCCCATCATCGCTGCACTAGCAGGCAGATTTCCGGATATGGCTGTAAAATTGAATGGAGTCACTGCGTATACAAATCCTTCTAGGGGTCTGTATGACAACCGATTCCAGATACCACTATCCGAATCGGGTTGTTGTTGATAGATCTCTTGCATGTAGGCCACATTAAATCGCAGAAAGTCAATAAATTCACATGCGGCATCAATCTCCGCTTGATGAATGGTTTTTGACTGCGCCAACATCGTAGCCGCATTGATTTTGGCACGGTAAGGGCCTGCAATCAAATCGGCGGCTTTTAAAAATATTGCTGCTCGGGATTCCCAAGGCATTTTGCTCCATTTTTTACGCGCTTCTAGTGCTGTTTCTATAGCAAGATCTACATGTTCTGGAGCCGCTTTGTGGTAATGGCCCAATAGGTGTTGATGATCGTGCGGGGGGGACATCGGTGCTGTATCTCCTGTTTTTATTTGCTTTCCATTGATTTCTAACGGAACTTCTATCGCTTCTTGAAACATTTTTTTGTAGGCCGCCAGTACTGCTTCTTTTTCGGCAGTTCCGGGTGCATACGACAAGATGGGCTCGTTTTGAGGATAGGGTACTTGAACAGTGCTATTCATATCAATATTTTAAGGCGTAATTCTTTTTTTCAAAAGTAAAAAAATAAGTAGGGGAAAAAAATCAATTCAAGATAAAGGGGGCAGCCAAATTGAGAATGGGCACCTGAACTTGAAATTTTTGAGCAGTACTAAAATTGATCATTACAAAAACACCCTTCATTGCCCCGACAGGAGACGACAACAAACAATTTGAAGAATAATGGTGGCTCTCACCGGGATTGAGTACCGGCTTATTGCCTACTACGCCTTCTCCATTGACATATTGCGTCTGGTCTAGTGACTCGATGATTTTCCAATGGCGGGTGAGCAGCTGTACCGCATCTTTGCTTTGATTTTCAATTTTGATGTGATATAAAAAGGCATATTGGAACGCATTCTGATGACGTACCGCACCATTGAACTCAATAGTGGCAGAAATTCGTATCCCTTTGGTTATTTGTTGTAACATATTTGTTAAGAATACCTTTTAACTCAGAAAGTTACGAAAACTAAACGAATATTAACTCCTTTGAAAAATCTATTTTTAATTTAAAATTTCAAAAGAAGAAGCCACACCCACCCCTACTAGCGTGTCATGAAGACTTCCAAAGTTTCGGTAATAAACCAAGACCATATATTGGTTTTCGGTAGCAGCATGATTGCCACTTATGGCATGATGCAAAATTTGATTCTCAGTTTGTATTACGTAACGGTAATTATAAAACCCTTGCTTGAGCAATAAGGCTACCTCATAGCCGTCTAAGGACGCATTGTAGCGCATTTGATTTTCGGGTGAAGGCTCATAATTGTTAAATTTTCCGATGACATGCACTGTACCTTGCTCGAGGGCATAAGGTGCTGACAGGCTAAAGTGCACCCAACTATAATCTGCCTCTACAGCATCGTCCTGGGTGCCTTGCAGTGTTCGTATCTGAAAATCACCATTGATGTCTGGTCCATAGGTGTAGGGATATGTATTTCGGATTGCATCGGTGTACAAAAACGACTGATAACGATCGCCCAGCCTGACATAACTCACATTGGGAGAAGATACCCTGATGTCTTTGGTGTCAAAAAATAAAAACTCATTTCCCCCTTCATATCGGGCAGCCTCATCATAACGGTATTCTAAAACTTGACCATTGTTATATTGAGGTTTAAGTCCGGTTACAGCCCGATCCCATTGGCCGTTTTGTAAAACCACAACTTTTACAAGTGCTTCGGGATTGCGAAAGGGTTCCCGAGTGGGTTGGACAGAAAATTGAATACTTTGGTGGGTCTGATAATAGGCCAAATCACGGGCGCGAAAAACTCCAGCAGCCACTACCGCCTCCGAACTGTTGATAACAAAACGCCTTGAAAAAACCAACTGATCGGCGCTGTCGTAGATCGATAGCATGTAGTTTCCAGAAAGCAGAAAACGCGTATCGTCATTGGGCAGCTCCAAACGATAGTGGGTATAAGGCTGTAAGGTGTTAAAAGAACTCCTAAAATTTTCAATCCTAAGATTGTCCATCCCCGCCATGTATTCGTTTTTAAAAAGTGTAGAGGGTGTCCAGTCAAAGTTATAATAGGAGATTCGATAATAATAATCGGTTGCCGTTGACGTCAAATCATCAAAAGTCAGATAAAATGGTGTATTGGGTCCAACCACCGGAAATTGATGCGGTTGGTCATACGATTTGAAAACGATTGATTTTATGAACTCTGGTGGTGCGGTTTCATAAACCACTTGTGCTTGTAGGGCCCACCAACAATTATAAAACAATAAAAACCCGATAAACCGACCTTTTAACTTCATAAATCAAAAGTACTAAAATTAGAACTACAGCGCTTGAAGCCACCGAAATTTAGGCCGCCTACAGAAAAATAAATCTTTTGATAAACTGTCGATATTTTTTAACGATTCTCGTTTTTTTTACCGCTCTATTATATGTAAATTTGCACGGTTTTAGAATGTAACTTGAACGAAATGTCAAAAGGCTTACGCATCCGCAGAGGTGCCACAATCAATCTAAAAGGAAAAGCTGAGAAAATCATCCAAGAAAGTGCTCCATCGAGTACCTACGCACTACTTCCTGACGACTTTTTTGCGCTGACCCCCAAAATGCATCTCAAAGAAGGTGCTAAAGTACAAGCGGGAACGCCCGTTTTCTATTCAAAAAGCAATCCCCGCATTCAATTTGTATCTCCAGTTTCTGGAACACTCAAAGCGATCGTCCGAGGTGCCAAACGAAAAATTTTGGAAGTGATCATCGAAGCCAATGGCACCGATGCAATAACCCACAAAGTAGGAAATCCCCAAAGCATGAAGCGTGAAGAAATTGTTGCGCTTTTGCTGGAGAGCGGCTGTTGGCCTTTTATCCGTCAACGTCCCTACAACGTCATTGCTGATCCTGAGGTAACACCCAAAGCCATTTATATTTCTACCTATGCCACAGCACCCTTGGACGTTGATTTTGAGTTTTTCTTAAAAGATCAACTCGAACAATTTCAAAAAGGGATTGATGTGCTAAATCAATTGACTTCTACGATCTATTTGGCAACCGATCAAAATTATAGAGATGGTTTTGCCAAAATCGAAAATGTCAATCAAATTGCCGTTTCTGGGCCCCACCCTGCAGGCAATGAGAGTATAATCATCCACCACACCAACCCGCTTGCAATGCATGAAAAAGTGTGGACCATCCGCCCCGAAGATGTTGTCAACATAGGACTCCTTTTCGAAACAGGGCAATATGCCGCACAACGTACCATCGCAGTAGCAGGTTCGCCCGTGGGCAAACCCCATTATATCAAAACCAAAATTGGCGCTCAAATTGCACCACTTTGCGAGATGACACAAGTCGATACCCAAACAAATCTCCGTTATATAAACGGTGATGTTTTGACTGGTAGACAAACACAACCGCAAAGTCATATTGGTTTTTACAACAACCTATTGAGCATCATCCCCGAAGGAAACCAATACCGTATGTTTGGTTGGATGCCTTTTAAAGACAGTAACATTCCTAGTTTGTCAAAAACTTCATTTTCTTGGTTGTTTAATAGCGCAAAAGAAGTGGACACCAATCTAAATGGAGAAGAGCGCGCGCTGGTTGTTACTGGAGAAATGGAAAAAGTATTTCCGATGGACATCTATCCTATGCAATTGCTCAAAGCATGCATGACTGGAGATATTGAAAAAATGGAATTCCTTGGTATCTACGAAGTAATTCCTGAAGATTTTGGATTGATTGATTTTGCCAATACTTCAAAAATTGAAGCACAAGAAATCATCAAAAATGCCATGTACCTCATGTTAAAAGAAGTTGGATAAAGAGAGCACGTATGAGTTTTATTAGAAAAAAATTAGATGAAATCAGAAGGCCTTTTGAAAAAGGCCAAAAATGGGAAAAGTTTGCTCCGGCAATCAACGCCTTTGACACTTTTCTATTTGTCCCCAACCACACCACGCACAAAGGGGCACACGTCCGTGATGCCGTAGATCTAAAACGAACCATGATCACAGTGGTCCTCGCATTGATGCCCGCTTTGGTTTATGGAATTTACAACACCGGCTATCAGCATTTCATTCAATTGGGGGGTGCATTTACGTTTATGGATGCCTTTCTTCATGGAGCAATGAAAGTTGTGCCGATGATTATTGTATCCTATGTTGTCGGGTTATCGATCGAATTTGCTTTTGCGGTTTACCGTGGTCACGAAGTAAACGAAGGCTATTTGGTAACCGGTTTGCTCATTCCGATGATCATGCCGGTCGATATTCCGCTTTGGATGGTTGCCATCTCTGTAGCTTTTGCAGTACTGATCGCCAAAGAAGCTTTTGGGGGTACCGGAATGAATATATTGAACCCTGCCTTGACGGCTAGAGCTTTTGCTTTTTTTGCCTATCCTACTTATATGTCGGGAAACAAAGTATGGGTCTCTGAAGCCACTACACTAGATGGTGTTTCTGGCGAAACCATTTTGGGATCACTTGCAGCAGGCCAAGAGGTAAGCTATACCACAATGGATATGTTTCAAGGAGGAATCCCAGGTTCTATTGCAGAAACTTCAGCCCTATGGATTGTTGTCGGAGCATTGATGCTTATTGCAACAGGAGTTGCCAGCTGGCGTATCATGGTTGGTGGTGTTATTGGAGCCAGTATCATGGGCTTTTTATTCAACTTATGGGGTGCCAACGCATTGATGCAGTTTGACTGGTTCAACCACTTGGTCGTAGGGGGCTTTGCTTTTGGTATCGTATTTATGGCTACAGATCCTGTCTCAGCCGCTCAAACAGAAAAAGGAAAATGGGTTTATGGAATTTTGGTGGGAATCTTCTGCATCATGATTCGGGTGTTTAACCCCGCTTACCCCGAGGGGGTCATGCTCGCCATTTTATTGATGAACGTATTTGCACCTACAATCGACCACTACGTAGTAGAAGCCAATATCAACCGAAGAAAAAAACGTTGGGCAAAAGCGCAACTAAAAACTGCTTAATTATGAATCGAGACAGTAACGGATATACCTTTTTGTTTGCAACGCTTATGGTTTTGGTCGTGGCCTCGGCTTTGGCCTTTACAGCCTCTTCTCTTAAAGGGCTGCAAGCAGAAAATGTGCGTAAAGAAAAAATGCAAAATATCCTGGCCACCATTGGTATCGAAACCGATCGGGACCAGGCCGAAGGCCTTTACAAAAAATACATCGTTGAAGAGTTGGCTTTGACGCACACAGGTGCTGTGGATACCCAATCAGAAGCCTTCAAAATTCAGCTCAACGGTGAGTTAAAAAAGCCTGTAGAAGCACAGCGATTTCCACTTTATGTCGCTGATGTAGAAGGAAAAAAATACTATGTTGTACCACTCCGTGGTGCAGGACTTTGGGATGCCATCTGGGGATACCTTGCACTCAAAGAAGACAAAAACACCATACAAGGTGCTGTTTTTGATCACAAAGGAGAAACTGCAGGACTGGGTGCAGAAATTACACAAAAGTGGTTTCAAGAGCGTTTTGTCGATGAAAAAATCATGGATCAAAATGGTCAATTGGTTGGAATCAACGTTTCAAAAACCAACAATGACCCAACCAATAGTGATAAAGACGACCATGAAATCGATGCCATATCTGGCGCCACGATTACTGGAGATGGAGTAACGGCAATGATTGCTGAGCGATTGGCGCATTACCTTCCTTATTTCTCAAAAGAAGAAACCCCTTTAGCATTGAATAACTAGACTACAATGACCTCTAAAAAATCAAACAACAAACCCCTCTTTTTCTTTGTCAATAAAGAAAAGGAACCTTTGTTTTCTAAAAAAAATCGAGCACTACTCACCGATCCACTCGATGACAACAACCCGATTACCGTACAAGTATTAGGCATCTGTTCTGCACTCGCTATTACGGTGCAACTCAAACCCGCCATAGTAATGAGTATATCGGTAATGGCCGTTATGGCAGCAAGCAACGTGATCATTTCGCTTTTGCGCAATTTGATCCCCAACCGAATTCGAATTATCGTTCAATTGGTGGTTGTGGCTTCAATGGTAATTTTGGTAGATCAGGTCTTGCGAGCTTATGCTTATGATGTCAGCAAAGAACTCTCCATTTTTATTGGTTTGATCATTACCAATTGTATCGTAATGGGACGTCTAGAAGCCTTTGCTTTAGGCAACGGTGTTTGGAAATCATTTTTGGATGGTATAGGAAACGCTGCGGGCTATGGCGTACTCTTGATTGCGGTCGCATTTTTTAGAGAATTGCTCGGCTCGGGAAAATTATTTGGTATTCAAGTGATTCCCGATGCCTTCTATGAAATGGGCTATGTTAACAACGGACTTATGTTGCTCTCCCCTATGGCGTTGATCACTGTAGGAATCATTATCTGGCTGCAAAGAGCACGCAACCGCAAACTCATCGAAAAAAACTAAAGCAACATGGAAGCGTATTTTAACCTTTTTGTAAAAAGTATTTTTATCGAGAACATGATCTTCGCCTATTTCTTAGGAATGTGTTCTTATTTGGCTGTATCAAAAACAGTAAAAACAGCTGTTGGACTTGGGTTAGCTGTTATTTTTGTACTCGCGATCACTGTACCGATCAACTTTTTGTTGGACACCTATTTACTTCGACCAGGGGCACTCGCCTGGTTGGGCAATGACTATGCCAGCATAGACCTCAGCTTTTTGAGTTTTATCATGTTTATCGCCGTAATTGCCTCCATGGTACAATTGGTAGAAATGATTGTAGAAAAATTTGCTCCTGCGCTCTATGGTGCGCTGGGTATATTTTTACCCTTAATTGCGGTAAACTGTGCTATTTTGGGAGGTTCGTTGTTTATGCAACAAAAAGATTTTTCGGGGGTTGCCGAATCGGCAGTTTATGGTTTGGGATCAGGAATTGGTTGGTTGTTGGCCATTTTAGCCATCGCAGCTATACGCGAAAAAATCACCTACTCCAACGTACCCGCACCACTAAGAGGACTGGGAATCACCTTTATCATCACTGGATTGATGGCATTAGGATTTATGAGTTTTATGGGAATTAAATTATAAGAGTTACATGGATATCACCGTAATCATTGCAAGTATTGTTGTTTTTTTAACCATCACATTTTTGTTGGTGGGAATGTTATTGGGCGCTAAAGCAAAACTTTTACCCTCAGGACCCGTCACCTTACATATTAACGGAGAAAATGATCTTCAGGTCTCATCGGGTAGCACCTTGTTGACCACATTAGGTAATAACAAAATCTTTTTACCCTCTGCCTGTGGTGGCGGTGGTACTTGTATCCAATGCAAATGCCAAGTCATCGAGGGTGGCGGTGAAATTTTGCCTACAGAAGCACCCCATTTTACTCGAAAAGAAATCGCCGAAGGCTGGCGTTTAGGCTGTCAGGTAAAAGTCAAGCAAGACATGGTCATCACCGTCCCCGAAGAAGTCTTTGGAATCAAAAAATGGGAAGCC
>Ga0255751_10001886_pt1 | contig 19808 bp, 31 predicted proteins | sample 071ome_20_FD_179951 | JGI IMG/M metagenome (GOLD analysis project Ga0255751, IMG submission 179951) | Coastal salt marsh microbial communities from the Groves Creek Marsh, Skidaway Island, Georgia - 071412BT metaG (version 2) | ecosystem: Environmental > Aquatic > Marine > Intertidal zone >...
TGGTGTTATATTATCCTGGATATGTTTGTCTATTACAGGTTGTACTGAGTGAAGTAAATTACTCAGTGCCTGCAGACTGTCCTGGTGTATCTTGTCTCTTGACGACATCTGTTCTCTCCCCTTGCAGACCGTAATCCAGGTCTGCCCCTTCTTGCACTAATACAGTTCTGCATACTGCATTAAACCATTTGTTAACCACGTCTTCATCGCTAGCACCAGTGATACCAGCACTCTGCAACATCTTAACAAACTCTTCGTTCCAATCTAACTCAAAGTAACCTTGTGTAACGTTTTCAGGATCTACACCCATGTTTAACACTGACACCCAGGGTTCTTTATTAGCATTTGCTTCTTTTTTGTTATATTTGTTGTTGATCTTTTCCTGTTCCAGTTTAAGATCATCACCATCAAACTCGTATTCTGCCTGTGCTAAATCGTAATCACGGCCTTTTTTGCCCCAACTAGTTGGGTGCATTCTAAAAGGCACTGTTCTTTTAATCTTGCTCATCTTTCTTCTCTCTTAATAAAACTTTTTCTAGACTTAGTTTGTCCTTTAAACTTAGTATATATGCACTAACTGCCAACACAAAAATACCCACACTCTCATATACAATAGCAACAGGATCTGTGCCTTTTGTTGTGAGCACAATCATTCTGGTTAATGCTGTGATAGCAATAATAATTGGCAATGTGACAGGGATCCTGTGATCCTTGTAGAAAGCACCAACCATACCCAGTATCTCAGCATAAATGAACAGCAGGAATAAATCTGCTAATGCCATTTTGCCCTGTGTGCTAAACATGCCCACAATGTCAAAGCCTGCGGCCCACACTGTGCCTGCTACAATAAACAACAGCAGTGCTTTTTCGACATGTAATATACAACGGTGTACAAACTTCTTTAGTCCTTTTCCGTTTAACACTTCTAGTATCCTCATTTTCCTATTGCGTTTCCATATATGTGTGCATGCACTCTACTAGTATAATAATATCCACGTTTGATTGCTTCATCACATATCATTGCTTCTGTCATTTTAAGACCTTCCACTGTACCACCAACACCCATTATCCAAACAGGCCATTCTACTCCAGCATCACGAAATGCTGTTACGTGTTGTGCAACTTCGTCCCAACTCTCTTCTGAACCATTTACCACAAACTTTAGTTGTCCATGGTTACTAATCTTTGCATATTGTGCCACATACTCAGGCTTGATTGCTTTCTTGTTTTGTTCTCCAGCAGTTGTCCACAGTTTAGGACTAACACTCCAATACCATTCATTACTGCTATCAAAACTGTACCAACCCAGGAAGTCTTTGAGCTCTTCAGAAATTTCTTTTGTGCCATTTGTTTCCACTGTTACTCTACTAGGCATGTTACCTCTGCGTTCAAACTCTCGCATAATTGCTACCAGATGAGGTTGTGTGGGTTTAAGCAGTGGCTCACCGCCTGTAAAACACATATCAATGTTTTGTCCTGTAGCACTGTGTACAAATGTACCTGTGGGTAATTTACTTGTGAGTTCATCAACTGTTTCTTCTACAGTTCTGTCTGTAATCAAGTGCTTGTATTTTTTACTCCAGGTGTATGAACTATCACAACCTTTTGCAAATACAGGCAAATCCATTACATCAGTGATGTCGCTGATATCGATAGTTTCGTACGGTAAATCATATGTCTCTGGATTTGTGGGATCTTCCTGACCAAATCCATTACATTGCAAGTTGCACAAGAAAAACCTAATCCACAGACTAGGTATTCCCACATATTTGCCTTCACCTTGTGGGCTATAAAATGTTTCACTGTACTTTATATCGTTCATTTACCTTCCCAAGATACCAACAACTTCTGTGCTTTTTCACTGGATACATGACCGTAAACTTGTTCAAAGCTCTGAAATATCATTCCATGTAAACTGCTGACTTCTTCAAAGTTTCTGTTTCCATCTATTACGTCTTTTAGGCAATCCATAAATATCTGCTCTAAACCAAATGAATATAAGTCTCTAAAGGTCTGACATTCTGGAGAAAATACTCTGCCGTATCCAATTACACTGAGATAAACCCAGTCGCTGACAGCAGTGGTATTTAAATCTACATTTCCTTCAACATCTTCCCACTCAAACTTAACAAAATCTTTATCTGATATTTCGTTAATGTCAGTAAATGTATCTATGCATTCAAATAATTCTGTTTCATTTACCTGGAATCTTTGTATAATCTCTTCTACAGTATTATACCTACTAACTGCTTCGCAAACATCTTTAACAGCAACACAGGTACGATCAACTACTAATGAATTATTACGTCCTCTGGTGCTTATCATCTAGGAGCAAACTCCTGTTGTAGTTTAATGTTATCAAAGAACTCCTTCTTTGTGCCAGTGTCAGTAAAGAATTGACCTTTTAAAACTGTGGTCTGTGTTAAACTACTGTGAGCCATGATGCCTCTGTTTTCACAACAACCATGTGTTGCCTGAATGTAAACACCAACGTTATCACTGCCTGTTGCACTCATAATTTCGCGGGCGATGTCGTTAGCAAGTTCTTCTTGTAGTGTACCACGTCTAGCACACCATTGTGCAATTCTTGTGTATTTGCTCAATCCAATTAGTGTATCGGCAGCAATAATACCAATATATGCTACACCACTAACAGGCTGATGATGATGCGAACACATACTTTTTAGTTCACTACGTACAACCAACATTCCCTCATAGCCATCTTCAACATGATTGGGAAAAGCGGTTGCATTAGGCTTGGGCAAGTATCTGCCGCTCATAATTTCGTTTACATACATTTTAGCAAGACGTCTGCCTGTGTCCTGGCTATTAGGATCTGAATTTCTATCAATGATAAGACTATCTAGTACACCTTCAAACTTAATTGTAAGTTCTGCAATCAGTGCTTCTGCATCACCTGGCTCCAGGTATTCACTGATGTTATCACCAGCCCAATATCTGCCTCCAGCGTCTTTAATTCTTTTAGTAATGATGTCTGATATATTATTCATTTTTCCTCCATTATAATACCGTTTTCCCAGTTCTCTGCGACGTCTTCTGCATAGTGTTTGTTCTTACCTGGCAATGCTCTGCTCTCAATCAATTTGCCATCCTGATACATATCTACTACAAAGCAAGCATCTGGGCCAGCATGCCCATTCGCATGATACTGTACAAACTTTATTATACTACTTCTGTTATTGTTTGTCAAGGTTGCCTCCACCTGATAGTTTCCTTTTATTGTATGCGATTTCGTCTTTAAGGCGCAACTTCTCTCGTTTCATTTCTTCAACGATGTCGTCCCTTTCAAATTTTTTGTATGCCTGTTCGATGTCTTTGTGCAACATCTGATGCTTTTCTTCTAAAGCATTGATATGATTTAAAATCTTTTGCTCATTCATTTTTTCCACCAGTTTTCCCAAGGAAATACAAACCATTGATCTTCCTCGAGTCTACTGATAGTTCTTGCACTGTATGCGACTTCAAAATCCTCATCTGTATTCTCTATCGCAACTGCGTAGTCTACTACTGCAAAACAAGTGTTAGAAGTTACAACTTCGTGTATTTGCCTTAATGTTTCTCCTGAATCTAAAATGTCGTCCACAATCAAAATATCCTTATGATCGTATTTAGATAAAAGAGTTCTTAATTTTTCCATTTCTTTGATCGCACCATCCCTGGTCTGCCATACTAGTGGCTCTAATGGTACATCATTAAAGTAGTTGCTGAATTTAACACCCATGTCTAAACCGCCGCGGCTGAGTGCTATGATAAGATCTGGCCTATATCTTTTATTGGCCATTTGCTGAATTATGTCTGCATAATAACTGTCCATATGACAGTGACTTAGGTACTCGTATTTAGGAGTAGCCATTACTTCCTCCTCTTTGACTTAGTCTCCCATGCCCAGGCATGTTCTATAATATCAGTTAGGGAATACTGCGGTTGCCAGCCAAATGTTTCTTTGGCTAATGCTGTGTCACTAAAGTTTCTTTCTGCATCACCTGGACGTCTGTCTACGATATCGTAGTTCACTGTTTCTCCTGTGACCTTTTCAAACTCTTTGATTACTTCCAACACAGTAGAAGGATTACCACTGCCTATGTTAAAGTATCCACTCTCTGAGCTTTCGTCTGTTAAATAGTTCATTGCAATAATATGTGCTAGTGCAATATCACTAACGTGAGTATAATCTCTGGAGCCAGTGCCGTCAGCAGTATCGTAATCGCCACCGTAAACAGTGACAGTCTCACCGGCAGAAACTTTTTTACAAATACTTGGAATCAGATGCGTTGCAGGATCTTGAGTATATCCATGACTGTTATCTGGTAGTGCACCAGCGGCATTAAAGTATCTGAGGGAGGCAAACTTAATACCATAAGCCATTTCATAATCAGGCAAAATGTCTTCAATAATGCTTTTGCTTAATCCATATGGACTAACTGGATTTTTTAGAGCAGTCTCTGGTGTAGGAAACTGGTCAGTTTCTCCATACACTGAGCTACTACTGCTAAAGATAAAATGTTTTACTCCAGCATCAACAGCATGATTAAGCAGGCTAATTGTGTTAGCAACATTGTTAGCATAGTATACACCAGGCTCTTTCATGCTACGACCCACTTCATGTTCAGCCGCCAAATGTATAATAGTTTCTGGCTTTACAAGGTTAATTAATCCTGCAACCTGATGGTTATCAATGCTAAAAGGATACTGGGTAACGCCAGCCTGTTCCTTCTTTTTAGGATCAATGTTTATCACATTGTGCCCTGCATCAGCCAAAATTCTACATACAGCAGATCCAATAAATCCACTACCACCAGTAACTAGTACTGTTTTACTTTCCATATCATTCATACTCTTTAAACCACTCTCTAATACAAGTTTTAGCACTTGGTATTGTTATGGTTCCCTCATTATAGTTTGTTAGAGCTTCACACACCATGTCTACACTTTGTTCAAAGCGATCAAACAGATGTTTCTTATCATACAGTTCTGGATATACCAGTCTGTTAGGTAATACAGGCGTACAGCCTAAGTAAGCAGCTTCTGCAACACCGAAGCCAAAGTTTTCTTGTAGAGCGTAACTTACTATTACCTTGCTTTGTCCAAGTAAACGATAATAATCTTCCTTGGATAAATTTAATTCCTGTGTTTTGAGGAACCTCACATTAGGAACAGTATCACTTATGCGTTCTGTAACCTGTTTTGCCAGTTCATCAAACAACCAGGGTTGTTTTTCGTCACAAAGTCTACCATTGAAAATTACAATAGGTTCCTTGTAACTGGTGTCAATTAAATCGAGCCCCGTGTGGTCCACAGGTAATCCTGTTACGACCAACTTGTCGGAGCCCACGTACCTCTTTTTAAGAATGTCTTGTTTTATAAATTCACTGGCACAATAAATTTTATCACTGATGTCAAATATGATATCTTCAAAGTTTTTTGCCCAACGTTCCATATCACGAACAAAGTCAGTGTCAGTAAAACTACCTGCGTGTATAACACCTGTAATCTTTGCATCTACTTTGTGGAAATAGTTCATGTATGCAATGCTTTCTACACCTGGAAACCAAATATCACTGAAGAAAAAAGTGTCGCCATCTTCTACTTCACCACGTTCATACATGCCAGCAATCATAGCCATTTGCATACTCTTAAACTTGCTGGTGTAGGCCGCATTTAGAAAACATCCTGTGGGTAAAGGACCTGCTGTGCCAGCCGCCTCTGGATAAATTTTTACCATTGGGATATTGTTATCACTAAAATGCTTCATGATATCACGGTCCATATGAACAGTGTATCTGCCTGGAATATGTTCTAGTGGTACATAGATAATTTTAGCCATCTTTTTTGTCTTTTTCCTCTAATACTTCACCATAGTCTACTACATGAGTTACTGGTTCGTCAAGCCCTTGTGCATAATCATTTAGGATATCTGCCTCTTCTCTTGTAATTTTCTTAGGTTCAGTTTTCTTTTTGTCATCAGTCATAAGATATCCTTACAATGAGTTTTTCTTTTCCTGGATTTCTTTGCGTCTTTCTTTAACAAGTTTGCCAAGTTCACCCAGTGCTTTACGAGCTCTAGCCGCAGATGCTTTAACACCTTTAGTTTCGAATTTCTCGTTTTCTTCTAAATATGCTTCATATTGAGCTTTAATTTTTAAATGATTCTCTGTCATTTCATTCTCCTTTATTAATGAAGGGTCACTTCATTTGTATTTTTGAATTCAACATTTTTGATGAATTCAAAATCTTCTGCATACAGTTCTTTAATGTATGCCTTGTTAATATCAGTTACAACCTTAGCACTAGCATTTAAGTTAGTATATGGGTCATAATCTGTGTTTCTTTCCTGAGCCCAGCCATAATAAGAAATAATATCTTTCAGTACATTGTTATCGTCAAGATAGAAAAAATCAAATTTTTCAGGTATTTTATTATACATTTCTTTTAAAAAATATGTTTGTGGGAAAAAATGTGTATCTACAATCTCTACTAAATTTTTTTTATCTCTGGACTTTTGACCATGATCTCGACGATCATGTATAGGCTGACTTAATTTGTGATTATCATTAGGTAAACCATGCACCAAGAACATGTTAGTACCACTTATAAATCTTTTATATGGATTTCTTAGAATACATAATACCTGTTTGATTTTACTGATATGAGCATCTAAATCTATATAATGTGTTAGCCCTAGCCAATCTTCAACCTGCTGAGTATTATTAATATAGTCATGTACTCCCATATTAGCAGACTTGGGAATAGGTAAAAAAGCAAATCCAGTATGAATGTTAAGCAGTCCGTTGTTAAGCATGAAGCCGCCCTGATATGGTCCACGCCGCAATGCGGTGCCAGGCATTCTTACGTATTGTTCTTTAAGCTCTATCATATTCTATTTCGCAACCGTTTTCGTTATCTTCGGCTACAGAAATCTTTAGCCAGCGTCCAGGATACTGCTCCTGGATTTTCACTGCCAAGTCATCTGCGATCATTTCGCAACTCTTGTAATCCAATTGCAATGTGTCTTGTGCATACAGTCTTTCCATCCATCTCTTGAACTGTATAAACTCGATATCTCTATCGTTGTGGAACACTTCAATCCATACCCTAAAATGGAATGTGTGCCTATGTGGATAACCGAGAAAAGACACGTCGTCCCAGTCGCCTGTTGCTAACTTAGGATCAGTGTCCGCACCAGGGTATTTGTGTATACCTTCTTTGTTAAATGTTACCCAAATAGTTCTCATAATATACCTTATACAAATATTGCTACTATAACTGCTAACACTGAGATACCAATAGCCAGTTTCTCACCGTTTGTTAAATCATTCCAATCCATAATTAAAACCAAATCCTTTTCTGTATTACTTTGAGTGCATCCACTCTTTCTTTTGCAATTCTTTTCCTTGCGGCCTTTTTAGCATGATTAGCATTGTTTTGCTTATTTCTAAAAACCCGTGTCTTATTTTTAATTTTCTTCATCTAAATCCTTTTCATATATTGGCAACCCGTGCTCAGTATAACCTACCAAGTCGTCATGCCAGTCCATACACATCACAACACATCCTGTGCTGTAATACTTAAACATCACCAATGCCACAAAGACGCAGAAAAGAGCTAGTAAAGCTCTTAGGTTTGTGTTCTTGCCGACTACAACTTTTCTTCTCAAGTATTGTCTCCGTCTCTGTACGCAACGCAACTCTTGTCAAATACGCCTGCCTCTGCTGTCGCATTCGCATTCTGCTTCTCGCATTTCGCAACATTAGTTTGTGATCGTTTGCTGTCATCTGTCTGCTTCGCATTGCCTTTCTCCCATGGTAGTGGTATTGTATGTCCTGCTTTCTTTTCGCTTACAAGATGTGAACTCATGTATGCAAAAAATGCCATAACTATAATGACTATAGCACTAAAAATAAATTCAATTATCGCCATAATGTTCATCCAATAATTGCTCTAACTCTGGTGGAAACTCAGCACCCATAGCACCGAGAAAATCTATAAAGGATAAAAATACCTCTTGTAAATTTTCTTCTTGCTTAAGATCAGTTACTTCTATAACACTGGTTATAGTAGAACGACCTTTTTTACCGCTAAGATTTATTTCCATATTAATATATTATACATTATCATTTGCTATTGTCAAGTACTTTTAACGGTGAAGTGTATTTGGTTTTATGTACAAAACTGTCGCGATCCAGCATTTTGTGCAAGTCATGATACCAAATACCTGGGTTCACCATCTTCTGTGCGTCTGTAACGGCCACAGTGGTATTATAGTTATACTGGGCAATATATGGCAAATCGATTTTAATGAGAGGAATGAAAGTGTCATACTCTGTCATACCCCCCTCTAAAAATTCTTCACCATACTTGTTGTCAAAACTTAGTGTTACCCACACTTTGCTTTGCAACATTGGTATGATAGTCTTTTCCCATCTGGTCCATTCAACATTACCGTTAGGTTGAAAACTATCGTTATATCCCAAATGAATATGTGGGCAATGTTCATTCAGAGCATACATCAAAATTTCTTCTTTATCATACAGACCTTCTACAAACAATGTACGTTGCTTGTGTGCCGGAGTTAAATGAAATTCGTCGCCCACATAAAAAGTCATTAAACATCATCTCCAATAATATCTTCAAAGTTTGTATATTCTTCTGGAGTATCGTCTTGTACATCATCACCAAAGGAGAAGAAGGCATTGTCCAGTTCTTTCTCCTGTTGTAGTTCTCCAAAACTTAGTTCGTCCAAGAACGGTTTCCATTCCTTAATCATACCATATGGATCTGGACAGTTAGGATCTAGTAAATCCTGTACAAATGTATCAAAGTATACTACACTATAAGGTACATAAGGACTAAACTCATTTGTGTTTTTAGTCTTTTTGTCTTTTACCCAATCTTTATAGCACAAATTTGTACGGAATTTTTCTACATCAGCAAGTCTATTTGCTTCTTGTACAGCAGTTAAGTGATTGTACACACTGTGAGCCATGTAATACATGTATGTATTAGTGTCCCAACTGGTGCTGTCTGGTCCTTTAGCCTTGCCATTTCTGTCTAAATCGCCTTCAGCCATACAGCAAATATCGCCTGCTGTTAGCCTTTCCATGATAGGACTGTGTGCAAACGGCATGGGTAGCTCACTGTTCTTCAGACGTTGTGTATCAATAGCACTGTCCATAAAATATCCAAAACGTTTAGGACTAAAGTAGTTGTAACTATATGTGCTACCATATGCTGTATTAACAAAAGGGCTTGCCGCATCAAAACTTAATACAATATTAGGAGAGTCATGTTTTCTCAACATGCGTTGTATGCTGGTCAAATAGCAAGCCCAATTCAGTTTACCTGTACCCAGGAAGTGGATCCAACCTTTGCCTTCCAGCAATCCGTCTTTACGCAGATCCAGGATACGTTTTAGTGCTAGGTACATATTACTCTTGTTAATACCTGCCATTGCAAAACCTTCCAGTGTCAAATCACGATCGCCATATCCTTCTTGTACAAAATTAGGATCACTAAAGTGTTTGATACTTTCGTACCAATGATCACTAGTGGCTTCATCGTTACCACTGAGAATGTTCATAAACTTGGTTGCACCCTTGACACGATTCTTCAAAAAGTAATCAATGTTAAGTTGCGTGATATCAATACATGTCTGGAAATCTTTTAATCCAGTACGAGCATTAAGGGGAGGGATACTGGCAACTGAAGGCACATCAAGTATCATACTCCAGTCTGCTGTTTTCTCCAGGTATCGTAAAATCTTTTCACAAAGTTCTAAACGAGCAGGATCATTAGGATCGGTTGCATTAGCCCAATCCATTTTAATAACACCAGTAGCAACCTGGAAACCACCTGAGTCACCCAGTATCACTGTCTGATTTCTGTCACGTTTTTGTATCATGGGCTCATCATCGTCAGCCTTTTCCAGGTTAAGTTGTGCATGCCCTGCACTGTAAAGTCCAAAGGGATAATGATAGTAACTGCCTTCATTTTTAAGAAAGTCTAATCCTTCATTACCTAACTCAAAATCTTCAGGGCATCGACTGTTTTCTTTGTCCCTTGTGGTAATCTTGTCTAATTGTTTTACATAGAAACTACTAATGGCTGGCAGATATACCGCATAGTCTCTCTGTGTTTTACCCAAGTCTCTCATATTAACCTCTTGAAGGTAACAAGTAAGTGTATTCGCCTAATCCACTGTGTACTTTAATCTGTAATAAGCCTTTTACATTAAAGCTCATTACTACATTGGCACTATCGCTCAAACGCAAAATCTTTAACACAATGTCAAGTGGCCAACGGAATTCATGTGTAAGCTCACCGTCTACTGCTTCAGCAACTAACACCTTTGTTCTATCTCCACCGTTATCTCCTAAGTGGAAGTATAGTTTGCCATCTTCTGTACGTGGGCTGAATGTGCTTTCAAACGCACTTAAAACACCGTTAAAGTATGTTAAGTCCTTTACATTCTTTTGTGTAGGCACAATGTTAATATCAAACTCTGCGCCTTTAAATTTGATGTCTTTTAGTTGCTGGTTAATAACATCAGCAAGCATAAATCTATAACTTGCATTAGTACCGTCTGCAGCAATAAACTCTACCTCTGTGGGTACAGTATTACCGTTACGTTCTTGTGTTACTACTTTAACTGTAGCCGCTTCATCATCAAAGCCTGGATACTTGATGTAACCATCCAGTACAGCCATACGACTAAGTCCCACTGTATGATCTACAAAGTCAGGAACAGGGTTAACTGTTTTACCTTTTACAATAACTGACTTTTCAGCATCCACAGTTTCAATATTAGTCTCTTCACCAGTACCTGTAATTTTAACCATTTCAAAGATGCCCAAACTATGTGTGTGTTTAAGTACATCTTTAAATGTGTCTTTAATATAATTGTCTGCCATGTGTGTTTTCTCCTGTATGTGAAAGGTATTTAGGCCTTTGCACTCTGTTTCTCTGCTTTTTTTAGCATACGTTTATGAAAATGTAATCTTAAATATGTTTTTCTGGTCAATGCAAATACTGTAAAAATACTTGTAAGCATTACACTAGTCCAAAATGCACTCATTCCTACTTCAAAAGCAAAAGCCACAAGTATAAAGTTTAAAGGAACATTGACTGCAAACGCGATTCCTGTGTCTGCAACTGATTCCTTAAATGCATTCCAAAGTCCATATTCATTCATATAAATCCCTAAATTCTATAATAGCACTATTTGTGTATCTTGTCAACAATATTTTCATGTGTTGTAATCCACGATATTTGATAACACTCGTTTACACTGTGTAACGTCTTCTGGGTGCACATGATAGCCCAGTGACAATAATACTCTTAGTGTTTTTCCCTTTACTGGTGTTGCACTATGAGTATCAGTTCCAGCCCAAAGACTCCATGCTTCTCCAGTTTTTACTTCGTACATTTTATTTCCTATTATGGGGTGGCCACCGTCATCACCTGCCTGTAGCATAATATTGATTCTTAAATGTTTCCAACCGTCACTGGCATTTTGATCAATATGCTTATACACCCCTTTGGCTTTTCCTATTTCAGTTTCAAACAAACAAGAAAATGCATGTGGATACTGTTGCCTGGACTCTCTGGTAATTGCTCTTATTCGTATATCAGTAAAGTTTGATAAAAAACTATCACTGACTTCTTCCACCGGCTCTTCCATCACAGTTTGATCCACATACATAAAAAATCTACCTGCATTCACATAATGTTCTTGATCGTATGCATAGTTAGAGCTATAAGCATCACCGTTAATGGACTGGCAATAATCTATTGCATTGCTTATAAATTCTTCTGTTAGTTCTACGTTTTGCATCAGAAATCAAAAAACTCATCTAGAGCGGCGCTGTCATTAGCACGACTTAAATCCCAACCCATTGCACCCAACACATTGGATATCTTTTTATCCAATACACTCTTTTCCATTGCATCTTCATCAAAGGGTAAATCTTTAAACCATTCTGGCAGATGCATTTCATCTGTGGGATAGGCTACATTGGTGTAGCCCATTGGATTACTTTTCAGTTTGCACACAATTACTTTCATACCATCCACAATGTTCATACTGTACGCATCAGCGTTCATGTTTTTAAGATAATTCCAGTGTATGCTTGCACTAACATGCCCTGGCACCATATTATTTTCTGGTGTCAACTCTTTTAGGTTCTGTAAGGATCTGTGCGTCTTGTTTAGTGTAAGCGGATTTTTACCACTTATGCCTTTTATCTTTTCATACTTGGTTGTGTATTGTGTTAAATTGTTTACACGTTTAGGCATGCCTTTTTGCCAAGCCGGCAAGCCTCTAAAGTACTCTTTAAAGTCTCTGATCTTTTTAATGACATCTGACTCACTCATACCCTTCAGTGAGTCTCCCAAAACCTCTTCCAAAAAGTCTTGTACAAACTCTGGAGTATCAGAACGTTTGACATCCATGCCCATAATCTTGAGCTTGCCGCCTTCGGGTTGGTAACCCTCTATGTCTAAACACTGAATAGCATAACGCTTTTTAGTAATGAACAATCCGGCACGACCTACTACTTCGCGGCCCGCTTTCATTACTTGTCCCGCACTTAACGGTACGTTAAAATCATCTTTAAGCATTTGTGGGAATGTATCACTAACCTTATCTGATATGTGATCATACAATGCAATAGCACTGTCTATTGTTAGTTCTTCTCCTTCGGGGAGGGCAGGTACAGCCGAGAAATACACTGAGTCTGTATCTCCGTATATAATGGTGTCACCGGTGTGATCATATTTGCCTGTAAGCATGCGATTTGTTTCTGCTCCCATGTGCTTTGTGATGCATCTTCCAGTGAGAGTTGTTGACTGACCAATCCGCTTATCGAAAAAACGACAACCAGGATTAAGAATAGCGCCATATAAACTATTGAGGTTAATCTTTTTAACAAGTTGTCTTTTGTCCCAGAATGCAATTTGTTCTGGATCCGTTGCCGCCTTTTTCTTGGCTTGTAGTTCTTTTCTTTCTGCATACCATCTCTCCAATAGTCCAGGAATAATACCCTGAAACTCTTCTGCTGTTTTAAAGATGGTACCGTTTGCACTGATGTTCCAATTTTGTCCGCTGTGGAATATCAGGTTGTAAACGTCAGCACCAGTAACATCCAAGTTACTGCCATCTTCCATGTCTAATTTCATAATATGATCAACATCTTTGTTAATCATAAACTCGTATTCGTTTGTGGCAAATTTGCCTAGCCAGGCATCTGCAAAACTTTTCTTTTGCAGTGTGGTCTTTTCTTCTATTTCTTCTTCTGTGTATGTGGGTCTCAGTTGTCCAATAATAGTTTCAGGACCCATATTAAGTGCACGAATCACACTAGGATACAGACTGTTCAAGTCCATACTGCCCACCCATTCATGATAACCTTTCTTGGGGAACGCAACATAAGCACCTGCCGCTTTGCCGTCTTTCTCACCACGTTTACGATCAGGCACAATCATGTCGCGTCTGTGTGCTTCGTTGATGATTGCTTGCTCTGTGGTAGCCACAGCACCCATTGTGGTCGGCAACAACACTGTGTTGTCATGTGCAATAGTGTTAGCCAAATCTATAAACTGTAGTTTACTATCCAGTTTGTGCAACAGCATGACGTCCTGGATATTATATTCCAGGAAACGCTCAAAGTCATGATTGTATAATTTATCCAGGGATCCTTCGTAGGCTACTTTCTTTTCGCCCACTTCCATTTCACCAATATAGTCCAGTCTGTAACTATGTCGTTCCTCATAGTTGTACTTCATATACAGTTGCATATAATCTAAGTGCACCCGGCCCACTAAGTCATATGTCTGTTGCTCTTTGCCATATGCTTCGTAAATACGTTCTTTGGGTAACTGTTTCCATAAACACAGTCTGCGTGTTTCACTTCTGCCCATGACTTTGATAATACGGTTGATGGTGTAAGGGATATCATACCCCTCGCTGTTCCAACCACTTAGTATGTCAGCGTCATCAATAAGTGTGAGGAATGTTTCTAACATTTCCTTTTCTGTTTTAAACAGTACAACTTCTGTAATATTACCAGCAATACTTTGTGCTTGACCCCAACTTAGTGTCTTAGGCGGAACAGCCAAACACACCATTGCATCCATCCATTGTAAGTATACTCCAATAGAAGTGATAGGCATAAATGCTTCTTCAGGACTTGCATACCCTCTACTAGGATCAAAGTCCACCTCGATATCGAAAAATGCAGTTTGTAGTTTAGGAATGTCAGCACCCTCATAGTGCTTGGCAATAGTTTTATTTACTGGCTTGATATCACTCTCATAAGTTTTATTGTGCTTGTTGAGAGCGATGTTCTTGTGAAATTCTTTGTAATTTTTACAGCGGATCTCTGTTACAGGTTCGCCATATATACTGCGCCTACTGCCCCTAGGATCAGCAACATAAAAGTTATATTCTGGTTTGTGGTCAACAAGGACTCGCTGACCGTTTACTCTTTCAACGACCCTAATCAGATCGTCTTTCTTGTCATAGATCGCATCTACGTAACTCAATGTGTCTTTCTCCAAGCACCACTTTCGGCTGGCGCAATACCAAGTTAATAATAGTTATACTATTAGAGTGTTCTACCAACAGTTTCCAGGATAGTTTCGAGTTCATCGAACTTATCAAATTCTTCTTGGAAACTTGCTTTGTGAGCAATACGGATTGCTTTGTTAAGAACACCAGGCTTGAGATCCATCTCTTCAGCGATTGCTTTGACAGTTTCTCTTAGACCTTCTTTAAGAGTTTCTACTTCGTATGTAACTTGCATACCTTCGTCAATCAACTTCTTGAGACGAGCTTTTTCTTCTTCGTTAAATGTTCTGTTAAATGCCATAGTGTGTATTCCTTAGTGTGTAGTTATTTATAGGCTATTTGCCATAGTATAACAGAAATCCGAGCAATGTCAAGTGTTAATCCACACTGTAATAAGACCAGTCTGTTTTATCTCCTGGTTGCATCACTTGCTTAACTATACTTCCATTTATACGTTTTAATAAGGTTATAGGACCAGGAGCACTAGGTAATAACACCCAGCGATCTGACATTTCCATACCGCCACGAGATTCTGATTCTTTTTCTGCGAAGCCTAACTTTTGTAAATCGCCCCAACTAGGTCCATGGATAGTATAAGATGCATTGTTTATTTCTGGAGCATCTCCATCTTCTATACTGCGTTCTAGGCCTTTGAGCTTTTGCTCTGCTTTCTTAACTTGGTCTTCTTGTGTTAAAAATAACTCTTGCAATTTCATATCTTATTCCTCAATGTATACATTGAGTATTATATCTCTAAACTGGTTTCAAACTCAAAATCAAAGTCTAACACCTCGGCGAGCAAATCTGCTATTTCTTCGCCTTCTTCGATGTCCACTTGATGATCAAGAACTATTTCGTAAATATGACCGCCATGTGCCGCATCGTACGCCATCACATTGGCTTCAATAAAGTCACCGTCCTCGTTGTATGCTGTGACAACTTTTGTAGGTATCACACTCTGTACAACATCATAAAATTCAGCAACATCATCATTACTGATTTCATGTGGTACAACTAATCTACAAAATTTCTTGACAAATTCCATAATTTATTTTTTACCTGACCAAGCCTGAGCACCAAAGAATGCGGCAACAATACCTGCTACTGCAATAAAGTATACTCCGGCCATATCTCCTAAAATTCTAGCACCATCTTCTAGTTTTGCTACATTAGCACCAACAACTAGAACAGGGTATGCTAACATTCCATATAATGAGAACCACGCCATTTTACGTTGTGCGTCTCTCATTGCGTCTTGGTCTTCTAGTTCTTTACGTCTGAATTCCAAGTACATATCTTGTTCTGCTTTACTTACTTTACCATCACCATTAATGTCTGCTGGATGATGTGCATTAGATACATTACCGTCTGCCATGTGTCTACTCCTATACCGTTATATAGTAGTATTTATCTAGAATAGCTCATGCTCCTTTCCGTGTAAGTATAACTCTTTCGCCACATATTTGTGCCCGGCATTATTATAATGATGTTCGTCAAAATACCCTGTGTTGTCAGGATCTCCTAGTACATACTCTCTTCCAGGTTTACCACTGTTAGGATCAAGACCGTGATCTTCCTGATGCCAAATGTGTGCCTCCCAAAAGGCATTCTCGAGATTTTCAGCAGTCAAATAATTTGGTATGAGATCTACTATGTGTCCAATACATCTGTGTATTATAGGTAAAAATTTAATACCACGATCCTTTAAAAATCCCTGAAACATAATTCCCTGAGCTAGCCATTGTTCAGTGTAAAAATCAGGATTTAGAGCATATACTTCTTCTTGTAGATCGTAAAATGCCATTAGTTTATCGTAGCTCAAGGAGTCGTCTTTAAATCTGATATCTTTTCTAAAATCACTATTGTTTATACTCCATAAATGGCCGTTATACCTACCTAATATTCCTGGCCTGTTTGGATCTGTATTGAGTTTTAGTTTATGTCCTGCCCCCGGCATATCCAGCCTTACAGATTCTGAAATCTGAAATACTACCACGTCTCCTGCTTTGATTATTCCTTTGTTTACCTGTGTAACTACTATTTTATATAATCTTTCGTTTGACCCCTGAAAACGTGCATTATGTATATATTTGTAGTCTAAAGTTCTTGCTAGATAGTCGCCATACGATACAAATATGTCTTTGCCATAAGAGTCAGCAACACTGCCACCACAATTGATAATCTTAGGCACTTATATACTCCTTTATTTTGTCAAACACTATGTCGTTTCCTAGTTCAGACATATGACAAATATCTCCCCTATTATGATCGAACATTGTGGAAAAATCCATCCGATTTATTTCTGTACCCAATTTATGATTAAAGAAATCTAAGTGCAAAACATTATAATCGTGTAACTGTTCGCTTATTTTATTTCTGTATAAGCAGTATGTTTCCTGCCAAAAATCGTCCCAAAAATGATGTTCAAAAAAGTCTGTTGCTGTTTTAATGTTGTTAGCATCACAATCTGCGTACAATAGATCACAATCCACATGGTATCCTGATTTATGCACTGGGTGACTCTGCACTGGTATTCTGCTCCAACTAGTATGAGATACTATCACTAAATTGGAACGGCTGTGAACTTCACTGCACTGACGATATATTTTATATTCGCTACAACCTGGTTGACTTACGCATCTAACATTGTGTTCTTGTGCTAGTTTATTAACCCAACTATGCTGAATATTTGTAGCAAAACTGTCACCTAGTACAGTGATAATCATGTCAAGAATTTTTACCTACATTGCTGATTAAGCCCACAAAGATCATCTTAATCCATACTACTGATCCCCATGTTGCTAATGTAACTGGTATGCTGAGTCCAAATAACGTATTCAATGCCCATATAGTTATTACAGGTGTGAACCCTAACAACAAAAGTGCACCAAGTATCATACCAACTAATTCTGCTGAACTTTTTTGATTTGTAATTTTCATAATATTATCCAATTGGCGGAGAGGGAGGGATTCGAACCCTCGATACAGTTGCCCGTATAACACCTTAGCAGGGTGCCGCTTTCGACCACTCAGCCACCTCTCCGTTAAACTTTATATATCACAATGACACCATAATGGTCCATTGCAACTTTTTCACAGTCTATTCTGTTTATAGTCTCATTTACAAGATCTATCATACGTTGACTGTTACCACAAACTATTGTTAGTGGAATATTTTCCTGATTTAAGTATACAAAATTTTCTACCAGAATGTCAACCTCATGATGTCTAACACCGTGTAAATCTAATTTGTGCATACAGGGTATTTATAGTATATAAATACGTTATATGGAATTTACAGATCCACGAGTAGAAATGGTTGTGCCCATATTAAATGAATTGTTGCACGGATATGATTATACCATATTTGGTTCGGCAGGTTATAAAGACAAAGTGGGCGATCTAGATATAGCAATCAATCACAAGTCTTCTCAAAAGTTCTTGAATCTTGTGCATCAGGAAATGATTGATGCAGACAAATTTTATCAAAATCAGATTGATTTAGTGGTACCAGCAAACTGTGAGTACGAAACCAGATTGGTGTCCAGACACAACTATTATACAGGACCTTTTACCTATGCTGATGGTGAAACACTGGACTGGATACAAGTCAATATTCAGTTAAACGACAATCTGCCATGGCTGTGCGGTTTTAGCACAATTTTACCCACACCAGGTATACCCAAATCTACACATGCTGTATTGTTACAGCGAGCAATAACCAAGGCAGTTAATCCAGATTGGGCATTCCGTAAAAACGGTTTGTATCAGATACAAGTAAAAAATGGAAAAGCATACAATGTGGAATTAGTAACAGACAGGATAGAAGATGTTCCTAATGCATGGGGAATTAACATGGATCCTAAACTGATCAATTGTTTTGGTACTCTATTAGAGTCATTAGTATCTCATGGTGATACTCAATTAATTATGGATGTTGCAGAGCATTATGACAACAATCATCACAGAGAAGTGTTTAAGGATATGAAACACCATCAGGATAATATGGATAAGATTGCAGAAATGATTGCAAAGTGTGCTCTTACTGGTGAGTACAAATCACCTGTGTCATTCTCCTAACTTATTTTTAATATATGTATCTATAACCATTCTGTTAGGAGTATTTCGCCTGTGCAAGTGGTTAAGGGTAAAGCCATATTTAGATGTACAACTTCTTGTCCAATCTAAAGGACTCTGTGTTACACCGCATGCCCTTGCACACGTATAAAACCAATTACTTACTGTTTTAGATATACCATACTTTCTTTCGTTTTCTTCGTTTAACGTAACAGCAAGTCTGCCAGCCTTTTCGTGATCAGTCCAACTGTTGTACCAACCAACCAGGTTGTCATTATCAGGCATTACCTCTGTTGTAGTGTAACCGTATTTCTGTGGATCTTTATCTATGTGGCTCATCCAATCCCATTCAGGTCTGTATCGTTGTATGTATAGTGGATTATAATATAAACTGTCTAAATTTTGTAGTGCAAGTTCATTATTTTGTCTTATAACCTGTTCTGAGTCTCCTTCCAAACCCACGATAAAGCCACCAAATGTGTATATATTAGGATTAACTTCTTTAATCTGTTGTAGCGTCTGTACTATCTTTTGTGCACTTGCACCTTTTCTGATATATCTGTTAGCATTATAATTCATGCTCTCAATGCCAAAGAACAAACTGTGTACACCACTTTCTGATAGTGTTTCTATTCTGTACTGTTTGTTATGTAGCATATCCACTCTGGCAAACCCAGCAATATGCGGTGTAAAATCCAGTTCTTTTACGGCTGTACGCAATACTTCCATTTTAGAATCTTCTTCATTGATGGTGTCATCGCCTGCAAAAAAGTGAGTAACTCCTGCCTCTTTAGCAGCGTTAAAATAATTAACCAGTGCGTCTACTTGTTGGTGTGTAGGATTTTTAATACCTCTGAGATCGTAACTACAGAAAGTACAATCAAATTTACAACCCATTGATATCTCAAACACTGCTACGTCTCTTTGATCCCAATGTCCGTCAGGATAAAAATAATGCGTGATAGGTGGATCTATATCAGTAGTATCTATGTTTACTATACAAGGTTTGTTTAACTGATCTATCAAGTCAAACAGCTCTCCTGACTCTGCGTGTTCTTTGAACTTGTTTATACTACGTCCACAGTATATTAGATCTAAAAATTTATAAGAAGCATATACGTCTGCTTCGTAATCTTTGATACCACCA
>Ga0255751_10001894_pt1 | contig 19784 bp, 3 predicted proteins | sample 071ome_20_FD_179951 | JGI IMG/M metagenome (GOLD analysis project Ga0255751, IMG submission 179951) | Coastal salt marsh microbial communities from the Groves Creek Marsh, Skidaway Island, Georgia - 071412BT metaG (version 2) | ecosystem: Environmental > Aquatic > Marine > Intertidal zone > Salt...
TTAATTTTACATCATAAACATATCTACCTGGTTTCAAATCTACAGTTTCTGATGCTGTTAAAGATATCTGAATTGATCCTTCGGTAGGTGATAATATAGTTGATGCAAAAGATACAGATGAAGAACTGCTATATGTTTTTCTAAGTTGAGCTGCTATGTTGTATCCAGTCAAATTTAGAAGATTGTTTGTACCAATGTCTTCTAAGGTGAAAATAGTATCAAAATCAAACCCCTGCTCAATTACTATATTTGATACAAATACTGCCATTATTCAGATGAGCATCTTTTCTATAGTTATTTATAATTGCCTAAGTATCATAAAATTATTTCTTATTTAGTATTTCTTTCAGAAGCATTTTTATTTCGTCAATATCTTCCTTCATTTTGTCAAGTTCTTGTCTTTGCATATCCTTATAATTTAAAGAATTTACATACTGATTATATGAAGTGGTGTCACAATTTACTATGGCACCACTTTTTTCATCCCTATAAAGGTTTTTATGCCCCTCTACTCTTATCATCTCAATGCAATGGTTCTAAGATCCTTTATTCTTGGTGCGCGTGCCTGATCCGTACCAGACATTACAATTTTGATTGTATATCCAGTGAACAAATCTAAATTATCGGCAGTGAATTCATACTCAAGATACTGATTTTCCAAACTTGCTGGAACAAATGTATCAGGTCTTCCACTATTATTAGAATTATTGATAGGAGTAATAGTTCCATCAGCATTTATGGTCAAGTTATCATATCCAGGGAATAATTCAAATTCCTGTGTTACTTCGCTAGAATCTGCTCTGATAAGATTATAAAGAACTCTAAAGTCTGCAGATTCATGTCTGTAGGCAGCAAGAATTACTTTAAGTGAAGTTGCTGCTTGAGCTAGATTGACTGTATTCGAAACATAAACCGCTGCATGTGGATCAAACAGTAGAGAGTTAACTCTATTATCTGTAGAATAATTGGAAATTGGTTGATTCAATCTATTCAGTCTAAACTCTGACATCGCAGTGTCAGTATAGATAATTGGTGAGAGGTTGGAATCGGTTGTATTTAAAGTGATGCCAGTTGTAAATGATTTATTTCTTGGTAAAGTTGCAAGTTTTGTAGTCTCATTGACATTGGAAGCAACCATTCTTACAGAACTAAGTTTGTTAACTTCATTCAATTCTACACTTTCAAAACCATTGTCAATGAATGATGTTTCCAATCCATCAACACTTCTTCCAGTTATTGTTCTTACTGAAGCAGTTGCTGATGTTGTAGAACCTGGTGTAAGGATATCATAATTTGGAACAATTTCATTAAATTGAATATTTTCTGTTGCTTTACAATTATTGCCACCAGTTGATGCTTGTGATGTAAATGCTAATTGTGGTGCTCCAGAGGTGTCTCCATCATTAGATCTATCATTTCCATTTGTTGACATATCGACTGCAATATGATACTGATCAAGTTCATTTCCGAGTGAACTTACGTCATGTGTAATGCCGTTTATTCTTCTTAGAGAAACACCATTTAATTCATACTTTGTGACCAAACTTCCACCCCCATGAGGTTGAACTTTGCCTTCTACTGCTCTAGCACTTATTGTAAGAGTTCCATTACCAACGGCACTATAAGAAATTATTTCGTCACCAACTTTAACATATCCAAGATAAGATGAGGAAACTGTTTGCCCCTCAAAAGTGGTAAAGTTGGAGGTACTTGCAACACTGACAATTGCAGTTTCATCAATTGATAAGGAAGAAGATAATGTTGTTGATGGTACGGATGGTTGTACGTTAGAAATAATAACTTTATTTGTAGAATCATACATTCCATGATCGAAATGATTGACTCTCAAATAATTACCAGAATTTAAATCGGATCCTTCAGAAGTTCTATCAGTAATAGTTGTACCTGCAAGAGAGACAATAGTTCCTGAGTCATTATAGTAACTCACTGCTGCTCCTACTTGGAAGGTCTTAGATGTTCCTTTTTCGCCCTGTACATCGGAAAGATATAAGGTATCTAATCCTGTAATAGAATCAATTGTAATTCTGGCATTTCTTCCAAGAGATGTTACAATACCAACAACGTCTCCAACTTGATATCCGTTTCCGGTGGCAGTTGTTCCAGCGATTCCAGTAATAATGCCATTTGTTGCCGTGATACTAAGTCTAAGTCCAGAACCACTACCAACAATAGGTGTAGTTTCTAAATTAGATGCAGTTACATAATTTGCTCCACCATCAGTAATTGAAACAGTGTCAACAGAACTTCCCTGACCAGAGATATATCCATATCCGAATCCATTAGATCCTGCAATTTTTCTACCAACTGTTAAAATGCCAATATTTCCATCACCTGCAGAAATTGTAGTTATTCCAAGAGTTGTTGTTTTTGATAATGTTGTAATTGGGTTATTTTGCAGTTTCTTGACATATCCATTACTTTCATCCAATGTTGGATTATAGAAAAATGCGGTTCCTGTCGTTGACGTAAAGTTTGCCTTATATAATTTGAACTTGAGATCTTGATATTGATTTGCAGTCCAAATAGATCCATTTTGCGATTTAAACAGACTTCCAAGTGCAAACTGTTTTGAGTAAACAACAGATTCTGCATTGGGTAAAGATTGTGTATTGACGGTTTTTTCACCCATCTCAGCAATCCATAATTCATATTCGTCACTTGTTTCTGCTACAGCAACTATTGCATATTCTTGACCAGGAGCAAGATAAATCGGATAATCAAAAGTTGCCTTTGTTGCAGTTTCTCCGTTTGTTGAGGTTACAATGTCAGAAGGTCTTAATGTTACAGGATTTCCAATAAGTGTTCTTGTTGGAGTTCCCAATTCTACTGTTCTTACCTCGATTCTTAGCGGATCATTTCCAGATGGCTTATTGGCGAAGAACAAATCTACTGCAGTTAAGAAAGCACCATTAGCATCATTGTTTTGTCCATTCGAATCTGGGGCATCAATTGTTCCACCAACACTAAACGATTGTGCCAGAGGGTCATAGAATGCAGTGGTGACTGTACGAGTTTGTCTTTCACGAACTTCAAATCTACCTTCAGATTTGTATGTCGTTTCTGCTGTTGATTGTAACTGACTTCCTGGAAGAGGAATGGCATTTGTGGAACTATTTGTTAGTTTATAAGTTTTAGTTCCTGTAGATATTCTAACTGCAGGTGCTGGAATAGTATGTGGATCTTTCAAGAAGAAAGAACCTAAAAGATCGCCATAATTATCACTAATCAAGCGAAGATCTTTTACATATGCAACAGCACCGCTGGTTTGTCCTACCAGTTTTGTTCCTGTCTTTACATATCCAGAATATTTACCTTGTGCTTCTTCGGAAAGAGCAAATGTATCAATATTAAGAACTTTGGATGATTGACTATATGCGGAAGAAAGATTTTCTGATTTTATGTAAGGATTTATATTAAAGGTCGTTGATGGAGAATTAAATTGACCATACTTGTGATTTCCAGAACACAATCTAAAGGTAATTACAGATTCTTCATCATTGTAACCAATTACAGTTTCTCCAACTTCAAAAGAACCTACAGATCCATAATTTACTAATGTTGAATCATTAGATATTTCTAATAATTTTGGAATAAAGTCAACACTGCCATTCCCGTCGAAGAATTGATAGAATCTTGTTAAGGGTTTCAGATTACTAGAGGAGAACTGTGTATTTCTGGAACGCATATATTCTTCGTTGCCAGAGGAGATTAGAAGATCATCTAAAACAACAACACGTGTTCGTACCTGACCTCTAAGTTGCCAATTTGCAACTGATTGGAAAACATTTTGAACATTCCTATCTTCAAGTCTAATAGTTCTAACCCAACTATCGCTAGCGGGAGATAATTTGACAAATCCATTATATGAAACTACATGGAATGGATTTACATTTTCTACTCTAGTTGCTAATGGTTGCTCAATCCAACCAACACTATTGTATTTTAGAGTGATAGCACTTCCTGTCTTCTGGACATTGGAATCTAATAAATTAAAGTTTGTAGACAAGTCCAGATTTTCATCAGTAATGTCAGTTGATGGTGCTATTTGACTCTTTAGTGAATTATCGCTAATTATTGTTGTAAGTTCTTGGGCATCATCATCCACTTGTATTGAGGAAACATTTAAATTGATAAAGGAATTATTTTTAAAATCATCTACAAAGAAACCAGTCTTAAATCTATTATTCCCTTGTGCATCCTGAACTTGGAGAGTTTGAGTATTTACTTCTAAGAGGGAAAGTGAAGTAACTCTTTCTAAATTTTCAATTCTATCTTCAAGTTTTCCAATATCTCTCATTGTATATCTTCTATTATCTACAAGAGAAATGGTAGCATCATTTGGATTGTACAGATATGCTGGAAGATTTATTGTAGCCAAATCCATCAATCCATCAGGATTTTTATTTGTAGGAACTTTTGGATTTGCCTCAGAAATTCCCTTTTGAACGATAATGTTTCCAAATGTATCCAGATATACTTTATCAATTCTTGGAAGATAATAATTATAACCAATCAATGAACTTTCTTTTGGTTTCAAAATAAGTTTTGGCAGAGTTCCAAAACTTCTAGAATCGAAGTCGAATGGTGACTTATTGGTAGCAGTAAACTGTGATACTCTTGGTCTAAAATCGAGAGTATCGGAAGCTCTTACTCCTCTAGAACCAATAACAGGAATATCTTCAGCAAATCTATCCTTATCATAACTTAAAACAGTATACACATCTCCATTATCTGAAGCAGGAACTGTATAATGATCAAATACAATTTTCAGTCTTCTAGATGGAATTGGCGTATTTGAACTTCTTAAAATTCTAGAGTAATCATAATACTGATCTTTTTGTCCCTTATCTAAGGTAAAGGATGACGTGACATCCTTATAAGAACCTTTAGTTACAGACTGAAGTGAAGCAGTGTTGTTAGATTCTTCTAATGTAACAGATTCTCCAGCAATAAATCTATCTTGATTCAAATAAACGACGGATAATACAAGAGAAGAAGGTTTGGCAACCACTCTTGCTACAGTGTTACTTGCAGAACTTATAATGTTTTCGCCAATAATTGCATTGCTTACTACAGAAGTATCAAAAAACTGAATTTGATCCAATGTCGATGCATTCTCATCCAATGATTCGTGGATGGCAAGAACTTTTACTACATCTGGCCAATTCAATGAGATTTCTTCATCCTGAACTCTCAATCCATAATTTGTATTATAGGTAAGACCATCATTAATAGATGTATTAACACCAACTCCAGACTGTTGATACTTGGAGTATACTACATCAAGTGTAGCACTTCTGGTGTAATCTTTTTTCTTATTTTGGATGCCATTTTTTGTTAATGAGGCATTTACTACAATGCTACTCTGACTAGCATCTAATCCATTAATAGTGACAGTATTTCCGCTGATAGAGAATGAATCGGATGTTACCGTTCCAATTCCACCACCAGTATAGTGGACGGAGTATCTTTCTTCGTCAAATGGATCAAAGAATGCGCTAGTGATTCCACTAACAGCAGATAAATCAAATGTCAGAACACCACTACCATCCGTTGTCTCTCCAGTTATTTGTTCTGATATTTTTAAATTTGATCCTGAAAGATTTACAGACTCAATATCAATATTCGGAAATTCTGCATAGAGATATCCCCTATCCTGATTTCTCAGTAAAGGAATGCCAAGTTTAATTTGTGAATATGTTCCATTAGTAACAGACCCAGCATGAACGCCAGAAACATCTGTAGATGCTGCTATTGTTAAGGATGTTGTATTATTTGCCGTTACTCTATTAAATGTTTCATCTCCAGAAGCAGTTTGATATCTAATAATATCGCCAACTTTAATTCCAGTGAATACTTTTCCTGGACTTACTAATGTATTACCACCACTAATAGTTCCACCAACAACTCCATTAGGAAGATTTGCAGACTCTAATGCAGAATCTGCAGTAAATGTTGGGAAACCGGAAATACCAGACTGAGAAGCAGATTTAATATCTCTAGTTCCATATGCAACAACAGATGCTACGGTAGCAGAAGCATCAATTCCATTGATGATTAATTGTTCCCCTACAGAAAATGTTCCAGAAGTTTGTCTGATACTTACTGTACTTCCAGAACCAGAAGAAACTGCATATCCACTAGCCCCACTACTTTTTCCTTTAATATAAGATGAAGTTATTAACCCTAAAGGTGCTACTGGAGTATTTAATGTGAGTGAAGTATATGTTTGAACGTCGTAAAGATATAAATCCCAATTTGTAGATGCATCTTGATATGCATTTCCTGTTAAGTTGAAGGTATAAACTCTAGCATCTCCGATTTGAGTTCCACCACCAGCAAATTGATTGTAAAGATTGATAGACTCTTTTTGTTTTGGAGCACCACTTACATTATTAACTCTAAGAAGATTTCCCATTTCGAAGGGAATGTTTGTGGAAGATACTGTTGCCGTATCTCTTGGTTTTTCTACATCAATAATTGTATTCGATATTTTTTCTACATTGTAACCACCAACATAAGCTTCTCCAGGAGAAACTTTTACACACATCAAATCATCAGAAGGTGTATTGAGGTCACTTGTGGATTGATTGTCAAAAAATAGACCATCATTACCCAACTTATCATTAAGAGAATTGTGTAAGGATATTTTAAAGTTATCTAACGCATAATGTCCAGACTCTTCGTAAGTTCTTTCTGCAATATAGTCCCCAAGTCTGTTGAGTTCAGTTTTGTTTTCAATTTTTTTTATTCTACCATTTTCTACTCTAAGAAGTTCTATAAAATCGGTGTCATTGTTATCAGTAAGTAACTTCTTGGAAAGACTTAAATTAATTTGTAATCTATCTGCACCAGGTGCTGCGTAGTTTGTAAATCCTTTTGCATTATCATACAGCGAGGAATCATCTTTGGCATTGACAAGCAATTCTTGAATTGTTAAACCAACTCTATAAGATGGTGTATTTGTATAACTGTCAAGTAATATTGTTTGCTTTGAAACATTTGCAAAATATCCTCTAACAAAATATACACCTTCCCCAATTGATGCTGCAGATCCAATAGAGGTTGCATTTAAACTGATAAGGGAAGCAAATGGAGTTCCTGCACTAATAGTAGTATTTCCATAAACTACATTTTCATTTGCAAATAATGCTTCTCCATCTGCAAATTGATTAAAGATAAAATCATCATTAGAATCCAGATACTTTACGTAGATTGTTGGATCCTGAATATCTCCATTATCTGGAAGAGCAACGAATTGGACAGTTGCAGTAGTTCCAGAAGATTGTCCTGTAATTTTTTTACCTATAAAGTTTTTAAGGTATAAAGATATATCAATACCAAATTCGGAGGAATTTAATTTGACAGCATAAAATTGACCATCATAAGCAATATTCCCTGGAATTACTACTGTTCCTTCTTTGAAGTTATAACTTCCAAAAGTTTCAATTTGATTTTGTAGTATTGATTGAAGTGTAGTTAATTCTCGTGCCTGAACTGGAAATCCTGGCTTAAATAAGACTTTATAAAAGTTTTTACCCGAATCAAAATCATCAAAATATGGGTTGATATTTAAGTCTGTTTTTTGTGCCATTTTTTTTAGAATTCCAGAATGATTTTAACGTCTTCTTTTTGCCTAAGATTTCTTCCAACTTCAGGTCTATTATCAATGTAAATAATATCCCCTGTCTTTTTATTTATCTCTGGATCTGCAAGTCCACCTACAAAGTTAGCACTTAAACTAATTCCATTTTCAGAACTTCCAGTAAATCCAGACGCTACCGTTGTTTGGGTAGCAGTAGTAAATACAATACTATCCGTATTATTAAATTCAATAACCTTTGAGTCTACTCCAATGGTCGTTCTATCTTCTTGATTGACGCCATTAGTTAAGAATAAAGATCTATCTTTAAAATACTTCAATACTTTAGTATCGCTGTCATATGAAGCAACCCATCCTTTTGCAATCTCTGTAGATGATTGAGTTTGGGTAACTTTTTCTCCTACTGTTGGAGTTCCTGTATATGCAGAATCCAACTTTAATGCACCTAACGATGAATAGGTCGATCCAGTAAAGTTGGTAGAGGCAAATCCGGAAGAAGTATATTCTTTTGGATTTTTAACTATTCCAACTTGAGAAAATTTTGTGTCTACTGGAAAATCTTTAGTAGAATCGTCAAATCTTGCATAAATTAGAACTCTATCGGCACCCAACTCACTATAAAGATCATATCCATGCCCTCTTGATGGAGGAATAATAGGAATCAAATTTGCAGCACTTGATATAGTTCCAGTTCTTTCCAGGTCAACAATACCAAATGTATAACCTTTTCCACCAGTTATAACATTTGTGGACGTAATTGCTCCATTACTATCTACTGATATAGAAACTCTTCCCCCAGTACCATCGCCCAAAATGTCATATGTAGATGCTGTATATCCTAATCCTGCGTTTTTAATGTAAACTTTTTTAATTTGATTATTATTTGTCTCAGAATCTCCTGCTTCCCTAACTGATTGAATTTGAGAATCTGAAGATGTTGACCAATTATTAGGAAGAACAATATATTCTGTGGAATCAAATTTAATTACATCACTCGGAGAAATAGAGAACAGATACTTCCAAGTATATCCATCAGATCCTGCAGTAAATGGTTGCAAATCTGTTGATGTTGGTTCAAATTTTGATCTATTTCCCTTCAAATTAGTTCCTGAAGAACCATTATCGATACAAATATAAACTTTAAAATCACTATTAATTACATAATAGTTTGAATCATATAATCTGCTCGTTCCAGAATTTGGAGTTAAGTTGGTGGAACTATAATCATGCCTATACATATCATAGGCAGTATTTGTAGTCCACTGGACTTTTCTCACCACCCTTCTAATATTTGTGCCTGTAACTCTTTTTCCGAAAATTCCAGTATCTCTGTAGTGTGTCAGATATTGGAAATTATCAGTCGGACTTGGTGGTCCGCTAGAAGCAGTACTCCAATCAGAAGTTCTACCAAATCCAACAGCAGATGAATTTGGTAGACCTAAGAAAACATAATATGAATTATTCTCATCTAATACAGAATCTATAAAGTTACTCGCATTCAATATTCTAAATTGTTCTGTTACGACAGCAGCCATATTAACATAGTTTTTTAGATATTTATAATAGTTTAGGAAGAGCGCCAGTAGACCTTATGCCAACATTTCTTCTCTGAATGATTGGATATGTTGAGAGACCAGATACAACGTTTCCAGTTACACCTATAGAAATTGGATTAGAGGACCTAACCAATCCAGAAGTATTGGATAATCTACCCCAAGAATATCTACCAACTGGATAATTTGTAGTTCCTGTGGTAACTATTCCAGAGACATTCGAATCAGAGTGAATGCGGCAGGTTATGATTCCCGTAGAAGTATTTAATGCTTCAACATAATAAACATTATCGATGTAGGTGGTTCCAATACCAACAACTTCACTATCTGAAGAATTGATAGAGGTAACTCCAGATCCAACTGAAGTATTGAAGATGTAGATTGGATAACCAACTTGAAGATCAGTTCCAACTAAAGAATCTAAAGTAAATTCTATGGCAAGATTTGGAGAAGTTGTAGATGCGATTCCAACAACCGATCCAGTGTCACCTTGAATAGTTGTGAATGTTTTAATAAGTTCAATAGATTGGCTAGCAGTAGTTGATATACCATTGACTATGAGAGCATCAAAAGATGTTAGATCTGGATTTTCATACTTAAATAATTCAACACTATCAACAAATACTTGTGTATCAGTTGTAGATATATCATCAATAATATATGCTGTTGGGAAAATCAACGACTCAATAGAATCTCTTGCTTTAGAAACATATTCTCCATTGATATTCTTATCAACTTTTTGCTTTGTCCAACTTAATGGTCTATAAACTTCAGATACTCCTGGACCAGGATATAGATTTGTTTCAAATTTATCCGAGAATGATAAGTCTGTAACAGTCCTTTTGTTTTGAGATAAAATATCTGGATCTCCGTTGAATTTTGAAACCTGGACAATATCACCCTTCTTTATAGTTTCATTAATATCAGTAACGATAGTAAAGTCTGCGGAAGAACCTTTATAGAAGTAAATTGAAATGTTATCTTCTGGTTTTGGTGCAGTTGTGAATATTAGAGAAGTTCCTCCGCCAAATGTGTAATTGACTCCTGGTTCTTGCAGAACACCATTTATGAAAATTAACAAACAATTTTGTAAATTAATTCTAGAATCAGGATCTTTTTCAAAACTGATAATATCTCCATTATAAATTAGTGGGAATGATGTTCTTACACCATCCTGAAGATCTGATATAGAATCAATAAAATCTAATTCTCCAAACTCCCAAGAGGCAAATTTATCAGAATAAGTCTCTAAAACTGTTAATTCAAAATCATGTATAGGATTGGATAATCTGGAATCAGTTACAATACCAACTGGTTTAAATACATCACCTCTTTGGAAAGAATATCCATTTCTAGAAATTTCAAAATTGTCTACTCCAAAGTAAGATGATCCAATCCCGACAGGACCAACACTCAAACTAATTGATAAACCAATTCCAGTCGTGGTTGTTGCTCCAACTCCAAGTCTTGAAACTCCAATAACGGAAAGATTTTCATAAGATGGAGATGATACAAATACTGATGGATTTGTATATCCAGTTCCTCCACCAACAATATTGAACGAAAGTGTTCCACCAGCACCTACAGAAGCAGTAATAGTTGCAGCTACACCAGAATGACCATCTTCATAAACGGTAACTCCAATAGAAGTTAATCCATTATAACCAGATCCAAATGAACCTCCAGATAAATTAGTTGTTATACCAGTAATAGATCCAGCAGATACTGTAGCAGTTACAGATGCTCCTACAAGGGGAGCAAATCCAAGTCCTGGAGTTGATCCAAGGGAAACAATAATTCCACCTCTTGGAGTTTCATTCTGATTTACATCAATGTCAGAGACAATGTATTCTAATGGATCAGTAGCAGGAACCGTAATTCCGGAGAATATAATGGTGCTTATTCCAACACCTTCTGTTATTTCAAAATTTCCATTAGAATTATTTGATGTGGTTGGTTGTTGGAAAATTCCATTAATCAAAACAATTCCACTACCACCAATAGTTCCAATACCTGTAGTATTTGCGCCACCAACTTTTAAGGTGAATGTTCTACCAATACCATTAAACTCATTTGATAGATCATCATATATTTTATTTGTGGTATAATCGGATCTCAGGAAAACTCTTCCATTAAATGTAGAAGTTTCATAATCCAAATTATACTTTGTTTTGTCTATGTTTGGATTTCCTCTTGGGGCGTTTGCAAAATGTATCTCATTTTCTACAATATTAAATGAACCTCTATAAATTCCAACTTGTGTTGATGATGTATGAGCAGTTGCAGAAGTTCCAACAAATCCTCTATCAGTTTGGACTAAATTAAATGATCCATTATTAGTAATTGGTCCAGTACTTGATGTTCCTAATCCAACATTAGTAACTTTGAGATACTCATCATCTATCTTTAATATATCCGATGGATTTATCGACGATATTCCACTCAAATTAAATATAGTAGACCCTGTTCCAATAGATCCAGATAATGTATGTGAAATATTGGAGAAAATTAATGGATGCTGAATAAGATCGTCAATTACAACTATCGACTTATCATTCTTTTTAGTCATCTCAAATTGATGAGCATTTCCTCCACCAAGGTCAGTAAATGTTACTGCAGTTCCACTTCTTGTTGTTGATATTTGGAATTGGTCGTAATCACGATTAGTTACAACAGCAAAGACAGTAGATGGTAAAATGTCAGTTACTCCACTATCTACATTGCTATATGTCATTGCAGTAGTTGCGATACCAACAATGGTTGATTTTGGAGTATAGATTAGTTCTTCACCGTCTTTAAAGAAGTGATTTGGAACATTAAATGTTCCTGTAGATGCATTTAATACACTGGTGTCTTCTGGATCAATAACTTTAACAAAAATTGGTACTCCTTCAGATGTTAATGTGAAATTAGTTCTATTAATTCTATCTCCGTTGATAGAATCATAGAAACTGATACTAACAGATTCTTGAATATTTCCATATTCTAGAGATGATGGTATATTTTGAGAATCTATAATATTATAGAAACATTGGCTGAAGGCAGAAATAACTATATTATCGGAAGAATAATTGGAATCTGGATAAAACTTAAGTTCTAAGTTTGAACCCGAATTATTTCCGCCAAATGTTCCTATACCAATTGCAGTATCAAATGTTGATATGCCACTAACACTCAATAAAGGTGATTGTTGTATATAAACATCACTATTATCTTGTAACATCATGATTTGATGGATAGACTTTGTATCTCCAACACTAATTTCAACAAGAGATTTTGCAGAATTAAATAGTGTCTTATCTAATGAGACTACGGTTGCTGTTCCAATACCTGTAGTAAAGTCTGACTTGTATATGGCAGATCTTTCGGATCCTTCAGGTTGTCTATCCAACTTAAATCTATAAGTTCCAATTCCCGAAGTGGTGGTTCCAAACCCAACAACTTTTGCCCTAAAAGTATTATTATTAGAAGAAGTATTAGTATAATTTAATGACAGAATTCCGCTAGAAAGATTTGCACCAAAAGAACCTATAAAGTTATTTGAGAGTGTTGACGTTTCTCCACTATCAAAATAGTACTCTGAAAGATAAGTATTTGATCCATCTGAAGTTACATATAATTCTACAAAATTCATATCATTCGAAACATCATCAATGATTTGAACGTTGGCATATAAAGATTCAAACTCACTATTATCAAATGTTACTATATTTTTAGTGGACCCAGAAGTTGTAACTCCAGCAGAACTTACTAAATCAATGAATCCGATAGAAGTTGTGCCAATACCAGTAGAATTTGTGAAAGTATTTCTTATAAGTTTTAAATCGTAATCAGTATTATAGGCATCTTCAGGAATAAATCTTAGGTAACTGTCATTAAACTCATCCACTACGATATCCAAGTTTCCATATTGTTCATTTGGTATGTGGAATGTTGACCCAGAACCTACGTTGACAACTCCTCCCTTTTCTATAATAGAACTGTTAGATCCATCATTTAATATCACTATCTCTGTAAATTGAACTTCACTATTATTACTATTTGCAATTCTAACTAAGAAATTATCAAATGAAACTGAGGAATCTAACTTAAGTATATTTGAGTACTCACTGGGATTATCCTCAAAATATGAAAACTTGTTACTTATATCATCTATTGTTAATACATCATTTCCAATACTATTAGTATAATCAGTTAACTTTGTATTTAACAAGTTCAGATACTTTGATCTTCCATTAGAATCAATATCAGTATCTCTGGCAAAATCAAAATCATAAATTGTATCAACTCTAACATCATCTATAAAATCATGAATTACTGTCGTTCCATCAATACTAATAAGATCTGATGCATCTGTTGTAGATGTTATGCCGGTGTCGGCAAAATCTTTTAGTCCGCTAGTGTGAAGTAGTGGTTTAATAGACTTTTCTACTTCTCTATATTCTTTACTACTCTTTACAGAGTATGAAAGATTTTGATAGTAATCATTGTCTGGAGTAACCTGATTATCAGAGTTTAGTTTTCCAATTTCATCGGACCATCCTATATTTTTTGTAATAGAATAATTGACGCCAAATGTTCCAGAATTTTTTTCTATCTCACTAATTGTCGCTACAGTTCCTGATGATTTTCCTGTTACAATCTCTCCAACCGATAATTCATAAGTTCCTGAGATTTTTAGTGATGTTCCATTAGAACTAGAAACAAATAAATCTCTTTCTGTCTGATTAGAAATCAATCGTTCCCCATTACTAAATTCCAATCTTCTTTGGTTTGTCTCAAATGTTGGATAATTGTCGAAATGAATTAGTGAACCAAATCCATCTGCCGATGTCTTGGCAATACCTGTATTGGTAGTCAATCCGCTATTGGATACACTCGATAAATCAAATACTACTTTATCATAAGGTGATGCTGTGATATAACTATCAACAACAAAGAATTTATATCCATAATCTTCGGAGTTAAATCCAGATCCATTTGAACTAGTTTTTACTATACCCTCAACAAAAACTTTATCTCCTACAGCAAATGGAGGAGTAGTAAATCCTAGTGGAGGTACAGTTATAGAACAGGTGAATATTCCTGTCGAACTAGACTCAACTTTTTGAATACTTATTCCATTGGTATTGTTAATGGTAATAATATTGACAGAATCCTCTGGAAGACCTTTTGGATTGTCTATTATTTCTACGGTTTGTATTGATTCGCCATTTAAGGTGGCGCTCAGATTTCCAGAATTAATTTTATTGCCAGTATTTGAATCTACAACAATGACATCTGGTGACTGTGTATATCCACTACCACCATTTTCAACTAAGATAGAATCTATTGTATTTTGATTTATAGTAGTAATATGTGGAGATATAAAGGCGGTTGGTCTTAAAGTAGGATCAAACGAATATTCAAATTCTTCATTTATAATTCTTAATTCCTTTATACTTCCGATAGAATTTGACTTTGCCAGAAGATATGCGTCTTTTCCATTTGTAGAAGACACTGTAGCAGTTGGTAACTTCTTATATCCATATCCACCAGAAATAACTTTTACTTTATCAATTCCACCTGTTGCAGTAGTGGATGTTGTCGTGTATTTTAAGTTATCACATTCGCTTTGAGTGTATGATAATCTTTCGGGGGTACGATTGAGAACCAAGTCAAACGTTGTTGTAGCTACACCGACAATGGAATGTCTGCCGTTATATACGCTATCTACAAATGAAATTTGTGAATAATTGTTTACATCCTTATCTGCGGTGCTTATAAAACCAGATTTTTCTAAATTATAGTATAATTTTTCTGGTAAATTGGAACTATAATTTATAGTTAAAGATGCATTTGTTGAAACACCGATAGTTCCTACTTCATATACATTAAATGGTAATGTTGATCCAGTTGAAACAAATTCATCTACAAAGTTCTGATCTGAGAATATTCTAAAATTGTAACCCAAAAGGGAAGAATCTGATAAATTAAATACCAGATTATTATTTTTTGTTACTGATATTTTAGGATTAATTTGAGATACATATTGAGAACTTCCACCAGTTCCTGCAATACTTACCACTGTAGGTGGAATTTTCGTGGAATCGTAATATGTTTCAGTCAGTTTTATATTATCAGAGTCTACCTTAAAGACATAATAATCTCCAACAGACAATCCAGAAGCAACCGAATCGGCAGAATAATAAATCTTATCCCCAGTTTCCAACCCATGATCATTTAATGTGATTGTATTTGTGGATGTATTAATACCGGTAGAATTAAATCCTATAGGATTGACCAGAATTCTATTCTGATTTCTAGAAATTCTTACATCAGTAGATGTTCCAATACCAACAGATAAATTAGAATCGACAGTTAGAACAATATCATCATTAACAGACATTCCGTGAGAAGTAGAAACTGAAACCGTGGTTTTTATTCTTTCAACTTTTCCTGTAACTTGAGTATATTGAGATTCGAAAGAATACAAATCACTATCACTACCACCATTGTGGAAAAATACTTCTTCGGAACTTAATGTGGTTTTTATTCCGATTAAATTTTTACCTTTATTGATTGCAAAAATGGTAGAAGGTAAATTAGTTGTTGTTACACCATCTGTTGAAATTGATATATTGGTGCCATCTGCAGAATAGACAATTTGTTGATTATTTTTAAATGGATGTCCTTCCAAATAAATTGCTTTTGTTGGGATACTTCTTTCAATTCCAATTTGGTCGCCAAAATCAAATGATGTTAGATATGAAGTTCCTGCTGTTGTTCCGTATCCAACTGCTTCTGTAGGATTAAAGAAAACCTTATCATTTATTTTGGAATTAAAGAAATCAACATTCTCTCCAATTGTAAATGAATCGGACTTGAAGGTTATGAGTGAGTTTGCGTCGTGAGAAACATTTGCAAGTCCTCTCTCCACTCTAATTATATTTTTATCTCGGAATACTTCTAAAACCTTAAGTGTTTCGGTTCCTATTCCTATACTACTTCCTATAGAAATTTTATCTGGAATTCTAGAAACATATATTTCAGTTCCGCCAATACTTGTTACTGACGATATTGAAGATATTGCAACAGAACTTTCAGAATTAACATTTATCTTATAAACATTATTCAATTTGGAAATATCTGTAGATAATCCAGAAATAGTTACATAATCATTATCATTTAAAACATGGTTTGGTAAAATTGAAACTTTTACGGTTTTACCATCAATCCATGTAAATATTGATCCTTCGTATGTGGTAGACGTAGTTTCTAAAGTTGTAATATCTTTTCCTTCTAAGGATGATACTGCAGCATTTGCACCTCCAATAGAACTAAAATCTACGATATCATCAACTTTATACCCTGTACCAGAATTTTTTATAGCAATCTTTTCAACATTTCCTTGAGATACAGATTCTACAACTATTTTTTGACTTGCAATATCATCTATTTCTGATATAAAATCATAACCGGCATTTTTGTCCGAGACTTTGTATGGGAAAGTATTTCTAAGCAAATTGGAATTAGAAAAGTCAAAAGACTGATTTAGTGTGGTATTTTCCGTTAAAGTTTCTGACTTATAATCATTTCCAATAAAATAAGGAAACTTTGGATTTCCAGATGCATCAATAGTAGCAAAATATGCGTAGACACCATTTGGGAACTCTAAAGTTTTTCCAAATCTACCATTATTTTTATCAAGAGTAGATCCAGAACCTGTAAACTTATAGTCTTCTATGAAAAATCCCGAATCAAATCCTGCTGGTCTATCTGTGTAAGCAGTATCTAAAACATATCCAGAAGCAATTCTTACTATAGATGAAGAAGAATCTTTTGGATCAGAATATCCATATGGACCATAAATTGGATTTCCATCATAAGCCCATCCAATAATTCCAGAAATGCTTCCAACATTTTCTCCAAATGATGTTCTTAAATTTTCATAGTATCCAGAAACTGTATACTTTAATTTATTATCAGATTCTTTTAAAACCTCATTTCCAAACCTAAGATTTTCATTTACAGTAAGTGCTCTAATTTTTGCTTCTAATACTGCATTAATTCCTGAAGATTTAACCAAAATAGAAGTCGAAGATTGAGAGTATCCCAATCCTCCACTTACTACCTTTACCCCAGTTATTTTTCCACCAGAAATAACTGGTCTTAACTGCGCCCCACTTCCAGACTTACTGGAATCAATGACAATTAGGTCAGGAATTGAGTAATATTCTTCTCCGCCATATTGTATATCTACAGAAACTACCTGCCCATCGGAAATGATTGGAACTAATGAAGCATTTTTTCCATTCTTTATGGTTATGGTTGGATTATTTTCATAATTTAATACAGTAGATCCATATCCAGTCCCATTTTCATAAAGATATACTTGTTCTATAGATCCTCTTACTGTAGGAGTAGATATAATTTCTTGATAAACCTGTGTATTGGTACTAAATCCAACAGGTTCATATTTTATCGATACTGAAATTGATGGATAACTAAAATATTGATACCCAGAACCGGTATCCGAGAATACTTCATACTTTTTCTTATCGAAAGAAGAAGTATCTGTTCCAGCAATTCCAGCATTACAAATTCTAAATGAATCATCATCAATTTTTAAGACATAATATTGATTTGATGATGAAATTCCAGTTATTGCCGAAGTTTCATATTCATATGCAATCAAATCTCCAGTATTAAATCCATGATTTTTAAAGTTAATGGAGTTTGTTGCTGTTGATATTCCGGACGACTTAACAATTAATTTTCTATTTGTATATCCACTTCCACCATCAATTACTTTTATTTCAGAAATTGTATTTTTAGATGTTACTGTTCTGAACGCATGAACACCCTGAGTTCCTGTAGTAAATGAAACTATATTGGCATCGTTATTGTAATCATTTAGAGTTTCAAACAAACTTATAGTAGTATTATTTTCAACCCTTACAAAGTAAGATGAGTTGTTTATAAGAGTGGATGAACCAGAACCAATAACTACTTGTGAATTTCCTTTAGAGTTATATACTACCTCTTCTCCATTGTTTAAATTGTGTTCTTCTAAGAAAGAAATGCTATTTCCAGTGGTGCTTATGCCACCACCATTTGTTGTTGCTCTTCCGTTAAAACTTATTTCTCTTGCTCTTTTTCTAATAACTGGTTCTAAAACAGCACCAGATCCATTTCCACCACTAACATCTACAGAAAGAATTTTATCAATATCATAATCTTGTTCATCGACATAAACATTGACGATAGAACCACTAATTACAGGTTGTGCCAGCGCATTTGTTGATCCCGAAGAAATAGATATAGTGGGAGGATTTATAACGTCATAATTTTCTCCGCCACTTAAGACATTGAGGTCTTGTAAAGGACCATAATAGATCTTATCTAAAGACTTATAATTGTTAATTTCGACACCATTAATCAACATTCCAGTTGTCCCTGGAATTGTTTTTTCACCTGGATTCTTTGTCTGGAGTGGAAATTTTTTAAGAACCTTTTGAACTCCAATCTGATTGAATCTATGATAATATAAAGTAAAGGATTGAGTATCTAAACCCGATTCTGGAACTCTAAATTTTAATGGCGTAGATCCAATAAATGATGGTGAAGAATATAATTTAATTTTTTTATTGTTAGACGAAAGAACCTCAACATAGTAACTTCCTTCTTGCAATCCAATAAGTGGAGTGGAATTTGGTTGATAATAAACTCTATCGCCAGTTACAAATGGAGCATTATCTGCAAAACCTATCGTATCATATTCACCATCAGAATTCTTATTGAATAAATTGTTTACAGAAGATATACTTACCTTTTTAATATTTGCACTTATAGTATATCTGTAATTGTATGGATCATTAAGTGCATCTGATGGTAAGGAATTTGATGCAACATACGCATAATCTTCTCCATCAGAATATAAATTCTGCACATCTGATGTAATTAATCCATTCCCATATTCTATTGAAACATTAGAACTACTAGCAGTATTGATTTTTCTTCTTAAATCATATTTTTTTCCAGATTCGGTAGAAAAAGATCCTCCACCAATTTCTACAACATTATCTGAAATAATTTGAATAATTCTTGGATCATCTGTTGCAGATACTAAAGTCTCAGTATCTCTCACAAGAAGTTCTACTCTATCACCAACTTTTAGGCTAGATCTGTCAATATTACTTGCTAAAGTATAATTGCCATCAACACTCAGTACTTTATATCTGGCAGCAGTATTGTAAATCCAAGAGTTTGCAAATATTTGTTTCTGCGTTTTGTTTTGGGGATTTTTGATCAAATCACCAACATTTTTGATGGTAATAATATCACCTTCAGAAACATTGATATTTTTTGATGATGAAGAAAAATCTGATAATACCCCAAGAATTCTAAATTCTACTTTCTTACTAGTATCTCCATTTTCATATCCAAAATACGTATCGTTACTTCTAACTAGTGAATTTTTTGCAATACTTTCAGTTATTCCACTGCAATTCAAAAATTGATTTATTGATTTGCCAGTATATGTAATTGTATTGTTTCCACAAATCAAGGTTCCACTTTCGGAAAATCCTAATGTAGAATCTACAGTAACTACCGAAGATGATATT
>Ga0255751_10001895_pt1 | contig 19784 bp, 17 predicted proteins | sample 071ome_20_FD_179951 | JGI IMG/M metagenome (GOLD analysis project Ga0255751, IMG submission 179951) | Coastal salt marsh microbial communities from the Groves Creek Marsh, Skidaway Island, Georgia - 071412BT metaG (version 2) | ecosystem: Environmental > Aquatic > Marine > Intertidal zone >...
CCGCCTTCTTCGAGCAGACCGGCGGCGATCAGGAGCTGTTCGGCATGCTCCACGCCTTCCTCGGTCAGGGTGACGGCGCGCGCCTTCTCGTCCAGCTCGAAATCCCCTTCGGTGAGCTGCGGGATGATCGCGTTGGCGGCGACATAGTTCTCGGACGAATCCTCGACAGGACCCGAGATGATCAGCGGCGTGCGCGCCTCGTCGATCAGGATCGAATCCACCTCATCGACGATGGCGAAGTTGAACTCGCGCTGCACCATCTCGTCGAGATGGAACTTCATGTTGTCGCGCAGGTAGTCGAAGCCGAATTCGTTGTTGGTGCCGTAGGTCACGTCGGCGGCATAGGCCGCGCGGCGTTCCTCGTCCGACAGCCCGTTCACGATGCAGCCGGTGGTCAGGCCCAGGAATTCATAGACCTGGCCCATCCAGCCGGAGTCGCGCTGGGCCAGGTAGTCGTTGACCGTGACGACATGCACGCCCTTGCCCTCGAGCGCGTTCAGATAGACCGGCAGGGTGGCGACGAGGGTTTTACCTTCGCCCGTCTTCATCTCGGAGATCATGCCGTTGTGCAGGATCATGCCGCCGAGGAGCTGCACATCGAAGTGGCGCTGTCCGAGGGTGCGCTTGGCTGCCTCGCGGACGGTGGCGAATGCCTCGACCAGCAGGTCGTCCAGCGTTTCGCCGTCCGCCAGGCGTTTGCGGAAGGCATCAGTGCGTGCGCGCAGGGCGTCGTCGTCGAGGGCCTCGAGCTCGGGCTCGAGCGCGTTGATCTCATCGACCTTCTTGCCGAGGCGCTTCAGGTACCGGTCATTGGCGGTGCCGAAGGCCTTGGTGACCAGACTGAGGACCATGGAGTCTCCTCGAAGCGGGCAGTGCCACGCGGGGCGCCGGGGTCCGGCGCGAACCCCCCTCAAGTGGGGCGTTTTCGCGCTTTGTCTAGGGGGCGTGCCGGAATGTGTCAACGCCGGGCCGCGTCGGGGGGGGGAATTGCCCGCTTCCTGCCGCAATTGCCCTTCAAAACCGCTTGTAGCCCATGCCCATGCGCGGCCGCCCGGGTTGTGTGCCCGTTGCGAACGCGGCAGTGTGCACCCGCCCGGCGAATATCCGGGTTCCCGGCGCATTCTCCGCCGCGCGATTTCACAGGAGTCCTCCATGATCCGCACCTTCCTTGCCGCCGGCGCGCTGGCGCTTATCGCGGCCGCACCGACCGGTGCCTATGCCCAGAAATCCGAAGACAAGCCGAAAGCCGCGGCGGCGGAGGAGCAGGATCCCGTGGTTGCGCGGGTGGGTGGTCGGGGCTTGCGCCAGTCGGATGTGGTGCGCGCCTATTCGCGCCTGCCGGCCCAGTTCCAGCAGGTGCCGATCAGCGTGCTCTATACCCAGATCGTCCAGCAGCTGGTCGATGGCGAGTTGCTGGCCGAGGCGGGCCGGGCCGACAAGCTGCAGGAGAGTGAAGATGTGAAGCAGCAGGTCGCCGAGTTCGAGAAGGTCGCCTTGCAGCGCGCCTATATGGACCAGATCGTGGACGCGGAACTGAGTGAAGAGAAAATCCGCGAGACCTATGACAACACCATCGCCAAGACCGAAGGTCCGCTGCAGGTACGCGCAAGCCATATCCTTGTCGAGAGCGAGCAGGAGGCGAAGGAAATCCTCAAGGCGCTGGAGAAAGACGGGGACTTCGCGAAACTGGCGCGTGAGCGATCCACGGGCCCCAGCGGGCCGCGCGGCGGCGATCTGGGCTATTTTGCACGCAGCCAGATGGTTGAGCCGTTTTCCGACGCCGCCTTCGCGCTGGAACCGGGGACTGTCGGCCCCGATCCGGTGAAGACGGAGTTCGGCTGGCACGTCATCAAGGTGGTGGACAAGCGCCGCCAGCCGCCGCCGACCTTCGAGGAATCGCGTGCGGGCATCGAAGAGCAGTTGACGCGCGATATCATCGCCGCGCATATGACGAAATTGCGGGCCGACGCGAAAATCGAGATGTTCAACATTGACGGCTCGCCGATCGAGGACGCACCGAAGAAGTAACACGGGCCCATCGCCCGTCCGGCGCGCACGGTCGTTCGGCTTCTTTGGGGGGCATCATGGCCGGTACGTCCACATCCAGAAAATCCGCGAGCAGCAACGCCGGCGCACCGCCGAAAAAGAAGCTCGGCCGCTCGCCGCTGGCGCCGAAGCGTTTCGTCACGCTCGAACCTGTTGCAGGCGTGCGTCTGGCCGGGCGCGCGGTGGGTTTGAAGAAGCACAAGGGCGTCAAGGACCTGATGGTGGCCGAGCTGGCGCCGGGCACAACCGTGGCCGGGGTGCTGACCCGCTCGAAATGCCCGTCGGCGCCGGTCGATTGGTGCCGGGCGATCCTGCCGCGCGGAAGCGCCCGGGTCCTCGTCGTCAATTCGGGCAACGCCAACGCGTTCACCGGCAATGCCGGTGACCTGCAGGTGGCGCAGACGGCAGGCGAGGCGGCCAATCTGTTCGGCTGCCGCGCCCAGGATGTCTATATCGCCTCGACCGGCGTGATCGGTGAGCCGCGCGCGCCGGACTACATCGCCAGCAAGCTGGCGAAGATGAAGAAGGTGCTGTCGGAGAAAGGCTGGCGCACGGCAGCCGAAGCCATCATGACCACCGACACCTTCCCGAAAATGGCCAGCCGCAAGGTGATGATCGGCAAGGCCGAGGTTACGCTGTCGGGCTTTGCCAAGGGATCGGGCATGATCGCCCCGGACATGGCGACGATGCTTAGTTTTGTGTTCACGGACGCGAAGATCCCGGCCAAGGTTCTCCAGAGCCTGATCCGGTCGGCGAACGAGGATTCCTTCAACGCCATCACGGTGGACAGCGACACCTCGACGTCCGATACGGCGCTCCTGTTCGCGACGGGGCAGGCCAAGGGCCAGCCGCGCATCACGGGCGCGGGTGACAAGGTATTGGCAGAGTTCAAGGCGGCGCTGAAGGACATCTTCGTCGATCTCGCCCAGCAGATCGTGCGTGACGGCGAAGGCGCGCAGAAGTTCGTGACCATCAATGTGCGCGGTGCCGAATCCAGGCGCGCGGCGCGCACGGTGGGCCTCGCCATCGCCAATTCCCCGCTGGTCAAGACGGCCATCGCGGGCGAGGACGCCAACTGGGGCCGCATCGTCATGGCGGTCGGCAAGTCTGGCGAGAAGGCCGACCGCGACCGGCTGTCGGTCGGCGTCGGCGGAGTGGAAATCACCCGCAACGGCCAGCTGGTCTCCGGCTACGACGAGGCGCCGGTCGCCGCGCATATGAAAGGGCAGGAGATCGTCATCGATGTCGATCTCGGCATCGGGCGCGGGCGCGGCACCGTTTGGACCTGCGACCTGACCCACGGCTACATCTCGATCAACGCCGACTACCGGAGCTAGGCCCGTTGGCCGAAGCCGTCTCCGGGAAGCCCATCGTGCTGGTCAGCGCCGTCGCGCTGATCGACGCCGACAGCCGGGTGCTTCTGGCGCGCCGCCCCGAAGGCAAGGCGATGGCCGGGCTGTGGGAGTTTCCCGGCGGCAAGGTCGATGAAGGTGAGACGCCGGAGGCCGCGCTGATCCGCGAATTGCACGAGGAACTGGGCATCGACACCCACGAAAGCTGCCTCGCGCCGATCGGCTTCGCCAGCCACGGCTATGACGACTTCCACCTGCTGATGCCGCTGTTCGTGTGCCGCAAATGGCTCGGCGATCCGGAGCCGCGCGAGGGCCAGGAACTGGCCTGGGTGCGCCCCAACCGGATGCGCGAGTACGAAATGCCGCCCGCCGACGTGCCGCTGGTCGCCCAGCTTCAGGATCTGCTCTAGGCGGACGCTGACTCGTTTGATGGCACATTGTCCCGCAGGCGGCGATACATGATCGACAGCATCGACACGCCGATGGCGACACCGAGGAAATAGACCGCGTTGCTGATCAGGTTCAGGACGAGGCCGAACGAGAACGAGTCATGCACGGTGTCGGCGGCGTTCGGGTCCATCGCCATGATCCCGCCCCCGAGCGCGAGGAGCAGCAGAAACTGGACGATGAAGACCGGGATGAAGACACCGAACAGATAGATACCCACCATGCGCCAGCGATTGTCCGAGGCAATCCGCCAGCCGGAACCGATGGTAAATTCCTCATCCTCGATAGCCGTGGCCGGAAACACCAGCATCGGCCCGACCATGAGGGCGAAGATCAGCAGCATCATGGCGAACCAGGATATGCCGCCAAGGAATATGCCGGCGCTGGTGTTGCCGCCCGCGTGCAGAATGCCACCGACGATCCCAAGCAGAATGGAAACCACGAACCCGATGGCGAAACCGATCGCTATCGCCATAAGTGTGATCAGAACCCCGCGCCACACAAACGCCCAGTGACGGCGTTGCCAGGTGAAGAGTTCGCGCGGCGAGGTGCGGTCCGGTCCCAGCAGGAAGCGCCGGTGCCAGGCGACGGCGAATGACACGTAGATCACCACCATCAGAAGCCAGATCAGGAACATCGCCCCGAGAATGGCGCCGCCTGAATTCTGCATGTCCGGCAGGCCGCTGGGCCCGAGCGGAAGCTGGAAGGTGCCGAGCAGGGCCCACATCAGCAGCAGGGGGATGACGCTGATCGCTACCACGGGGATCAGCACATAATCGAACCACGCGCGCCGCTCGGCCCAGATGAACCGGTAGCAGGTGCCGATCGTCTCCCAGACGGGAAGTTTGTACATCGGCGGTCCCCCTTCGTCCGTACGTGTACGATTCGTACGATAGCATGCGCGACGGTTGTATCGAACCTGTGCCTGTGGGCGCTTTCAGCGCGCGGTTAGGGCTTTTTATGCGGGTCAGACTGCTCGGGAAGCGAATGCTCATCCGCGTCCAGTGCATCGGCGAGGCGGGCGGATGCGCTGCCGGGGCGCAGCGGCTTCGGCTGGGTGTCGGCGGGGGCCCAGCCGGTCAGGAAGAAAATCTGGAAGGTTGCCGGGATACGTCCGTCCGGTCCTGCAAACTGCTCGGTGTAGATTTCTGCCGCCCGGAGCAGTGTCGCGCGCCGGGTCGGGGTGCGGCGGCGGTCGCGCCGGATGTTCGCCTCGCCCATGCCGCGCAGTTCGGCCATCAGGGCGAAGGCGTTCTCGTAGGTCACGTTGATGGTGTCCATGTCCGCGACGGGCAGGGCGAACCCGGCGCGCTGGAGCAGGCCCGCCGCGTCGGCCAGTTCGGCGAAGGGTGCGACCCGGGGGCTGGCGCCGCCCTCGATCTCGGCTTCGGCGGCGATCAGGGCGTGGCGCAGCTCGTGCAGCGTGTCGCCACCCAGCAGTGCGCCCAGGAACAGCCCGTCCGGTTTGAGCGCGCGGCGCAGCTGGACCAGCGCGCCAGGCACGTCGTTCACCGCGTGAAGCACGCCGCAACTCACGGCCAGGTCGAAGCTCGCCTCGGCGAAGGGCAGGACTTCGTCATCGGCGGCCAGCGTCGGCGCGCCGGTGGCGGACCGGGCCCGTGCGGCGAAATCCGGCGACAGGTCGCACTGGATGAGGCGCGCGATCTTGCCCGGGATCATCACGGCGGCTTCCTGGGCGAACAGCCCCGTCCGGCATCCGGCATCGAGCGCCAGGTCGAAATCGCGCCGCACGTCGCCGGCGCGCTCCGCCAGGCGGTTGGCGATCTCCCGGAACAGGAAATCATGCGCGCCGAAGCGGTCCGCGATGCGCGAGCGGCGGCGGCGCAGCAGGGTCCGGTCGAAGATGGGCTCGGGGCCGTTCATGGGCGGTTTATGGCATGGGGCGCGGGGGACGAACAGGCATCCGCCCGATTGACTCCGCGGCTTCGCGGCGGGCCAGATGCGCTTATGAGCGCTATCGAGACGGTCTCCACATCCCTGACCCACGCCGCGCGCGGCGTGCTCGATATCGTGCTGCCCCCGCAATGCCTGGCCTGCGACGCGCTGGTCTCCGAACCGGGTGCGCTGTGTGCGTCGTGCTGGGACGGCGCGTCCTTCATCGCCGCACCGTTCTGCAAGGCCTGCGGTTTGCCGTTCGAGTTCGATCAGGGGCCGGAGGCGCTGTGCGGGGCCTGTATCCGCGCGCGGCCGGCCTTCGAGCGGGCTCGCGCGGTCTTCACCTACAACGATGTCAGCCGCGATCTGGTGACCGGGCTGAAGCACCGTGACCGCCTGCATGGCGCGCCTGCCTTCGGGCGCTGGTTGGCGCGTGCCGGACGGGACTTGATCGCCGATGCGGATATCATTGCGCCGGTGCCGCTGCACCGCCTGCGCCTGTGGCGGCGGCGGTTCAATCAGTCGGCGCTGCTGGCCACGGCACTGGCACGGGAAGCGGGGAAGCCCGGCATTGTGATCCCGGACCTGCTGCTTCGGACCCGCGCCACGCCCACCCAGGGCGGGCTGAACGCCTCCCAGCGACGGCGCAACTTGCGTGGCGCGTTCGCCGTCAACCCGCGTCACGCCGACAGGATCGCGGGTGCGCGGGTGTTGCTGGTCGATGATGTCTATACGACCGGCGCGACCCTGGAAGCCTGCGCCCGGGCGCTTCTGCGGGCGCGCGCGAGTGCCGCCGACGCGCTGGTGCTGGCGCGGGTGGACCGCCCGGCTTCCGCAAGCAACTGACGCGGTTTTGATGTTGCCTGTGCGTGGACCACTGGCGAAATGCGTCGGGCGAGACTAGATAGTGCGGAAACCAGCAAGGGGATCGTCCAACATGGCGAAGGTCGAAATCTATACCGGCATGCTCTGCGGCTTCTGTTCCGCGGCCAAGCGCCTGCTCACCCAGAAGGGCGTCGATTTCGAGGAAACCGACGTCACCATGGATCCCGGCAAGCGCAAGGAAATGATGCAGCGCGCGAACGGCGGTCACACGGTCCCGCAGATCTTCATCGACGGCGAACACATCGGCGGGTGTGACGATCTTTATGCGCTAGATGCCGCCGGGCAGCTCGACGCCAAGCTGGGCCTCAGCGCCTAGGTCAGCGTAACCGGAGCGTCGCTCCGTACGGCACATATCCGCTGGACGACCGCCGAGGATGGCGTCTCGCCATGCTCATACGCGACCACCTGTAATTGGCCGCTCACCGCATCGAGCAGTTCGCCGGGCCGCAGCAGGAAATCCGGGTTCGACGGCTTGCCGTATTTTTCGTTGCCGACGGCGAAGGTCTCGTAGAGCAGCACCCCGCCCGGCGCGAGCGCCGCGACCAGCGCGGGCAGGAGCGGGCGCCACAGATAGTTGGCCACCACCACCGTGCCCCAGGCGCCCGGCTCGGGACGCCACGGAGCGGGCTCCTTTTCCAGATCGGCCTCCAACGCCGTGATGTTGGCGAGGTCGCGAAGATCGCCCAGCCGGGAAAGGTTCCGATCCACCGCCGTCACCTGATGCCCGCGCCCCGCGAACAGGGCGGCATGGCGGCCCGCGCCGCACGCCACATCCAGCACCGGCCCCTGCGCAAGGCCGGAAAACCGGAATATCCAGGGTGAGGGTGCCTGATTTGTGATGCTGTGTCCGCCCATCCGTGATCGGGTTCCGCTTGTAATTTTTCTGAAATAGCACCAATTCTTCGCACGAATGACGATTGTCGCACGCGGATTTACGGGATGATCAGTTTCAATCTCATCTGCAAGAACGAGCACGAGTTCGAGGGCTGGTTCCAGAACTCTGCCGATTTCGAGAAGCAGGCGAAAAAGCACCTCATCGAATGTCCGGTGTGCGGTAACACGGGCGTCGAAAAGTCCCTCATGGCGCCCGCCGTGGGGGCGAAGACGGCTGTGCGCGCCCAGCGCGTGGAAAAGGCCGAGGCGGAGAAGAAGCTGCGCAAGATGCTGGGCGAGGTGCGTGACTACGTCGAGACCAACTTCGACGATGTCGGTGACAATTTCCCTGATGAAGCCCGCAAGATCTACTACGGCGAGTCCGAGGAGCGCGGCATCTACGGCAACGCGAGCGACGAAGAGGCCAAGGACCTCGCCGAGGAAGGCGTACCTGTCGGCCGCCTGCCCTGGGCAAAGCGGATGGACAGCTAGGCCGCCTTCCGGCCCACACCCATGTAGTTCACGTCGAGGTCGCGCGGATTGCGCGACCAGCCCCCTGTCAGCGGGTTGAAGACCACGCCGGTCAGCTCAACCATCTCGACGCCGCCGGCCTGCAGTCCGTCCACCAGCTCCGACGGGCGCATGAACTTCCGCCAGTCATGGGTGCCGCGCGGCACCCAGCGCAGGATGTATTCGGCACCGACGACGCCCAGCGCGAAGGCCTTGGGTGTGCGGTTCAGCGTTGCGGCGAAGACCAGCCCGCCGGGTGCCACCAGCCGTCCGCAATCGGCCAGGAAGCCGAACGGGTCCGCGACATGTTCGACGACTTCCATGCTGAGGACGATGTCGAAGGTCTCCCCGTCCGCCAGCACGTCTTCCGCCGTGGTCGCCCGGTAGTCGATATCCAGATCGACCTGCTCAGCGTGAACGCGCGCGATCTCGATGTTGTCGGGAACCGCGTCGATGCCGGTGACGGAGGCGCCCAGGCGCGCCATTGGCTCACAGAGCAGGCCGCCGCCGCAGCCCACGTCGAGGATGCGCAGGCCCGTCAGCGGGCGAATGTCGCGCGTGTCGCGGCCGAAATGTTCGCAGGCGCGCTCGCGGATATAGTCCAGCCGCACCGGGTTGAACCGGTGGAGCGGGCGGAAGATGCCCTCCGGATCCCACCACGCGTCCGCCATGCGCCGGAACTTCTCCAGTTCGTGGGGATCGCGCGAGCCGCCGGCGGTGAATTCTTCAGTTGCTGTCATTGCTGAGTGCTGCGGGTGCTTGCATGCGGGGTTCGGGCTGAGTATGGATACGCCGATTTCGCACGAATGCCCGGTTTCACCGGGCTGTTTCGTTGCCAAACAGTGCCTTCCGACCCCATATGACTACTCCGGGCCAGGGGCGCAATGGAAGAGACCATGAGTCGCATCGTTGCCAAATTTGGCGGCACGTCCGTCGCCGATCTCGACCGAATCCGTGCCGTTGCCGCGCGGGTGAAGCGCGAATACGACGCCGGGCACGAAATTGCCGTTGTCGTCTCCGCCATGGCGGGCGTGACCAACGACCTTGTCGCACTGACCCGTGACGCCCATTCGATGCACGACGCGCGTGAATACGACGTCGTGGTTTCGACCGGCGAACAGGTCACGGCGGGCCTGCTGGCGATCTGCCTGCAGGAACAGGGCGTGCCCGCGCGCTCCTGGCTTGGCTGGCAGGTGCCGATCCGCACCTCCAATGCACACGCCAAGGCCCGCATCGAACATATCGAGACAGAGGAAATGGAACGCCGCCTAGCCGACAAGCAGGTCTGCGTGCTGGCGGGCTTCCAGGGTATCGGGCCGGACAACCGGATCACCACGCTGGGCCGTGGCGGCTCGGACACGACGGCGGTGGCGTTGGCCGCGGCGCTCAAGGCCGACCGCTGCGACATCTACACCGACGTGGACGGGGTCTATACCTCGGACCCGCGTATCGTGACGCGGGCCCGCAAGCTGGATAAGATCACCTATGAGGAGATGCTTGAAATGGCATCCCTCGGTGCCAAGGTGCTCCAGACACGTTCGGTCGAACTGGCCATGAACCACGGGGTGCCGGTGCAGGTACTCTCGTCGTTCGATGACGCCATCGGCAGCGATTTGCCGGGAACCCTGGTCGTTGACGAGGAAAATATCGTGGAACATGAAATTGTCAGCGGTGTCACCTACAGCCGCGATGAAGCCAAGATCACGCTGGTCCGCGTTGCGGACCGGCCGGGTGTCGCCGCGGCCATCTTCGGCCCGCTCGCAGACGCCAACGTCAATGTCGATATGATCGTGCAGAACGTGTCCGAGGACGGCACCAGCACCGACATGACCTTCACGGTGACGCGCGGCGATCTTGATCGCGCGATCCAGATCCTTGAGGAGCGCAAGGACGAACTGGAGTTCAAGGAACTCAAGCCTGATCCCGATGTGGTCAAGGTCTCGGTCGTCGGCGTCGGCATGCGCAGCCATGCCGGTGTGGCGCAGCGTATGTTCTCCTCGCTCGCCGAGCGCGGCATCAATATCCAGGTCATCTCCACCTCGGAGATCAAGATCAGCGTCCTGATCGGTGAGGAATTCACCGAGCTGGCGTTGCGTGCATTGCACACGGCCTACGGCCTGGACGCTGCCTGATTGCCACTATGACCTTACGCTTCGCCCTCATTGAGCACGGTCGAAGCCGCGCTCCCGGGGCGCGGAGCGGGGAAGGCGCGCGATGACGAACACCGCGCCCGGCAACACCGAATGGGTCAGCTCGCGCCGTCTGCTGCGCAGCCTTCGTGACATCATGGCCGACCGTGGCTCGGCCCAGGAACGGCTCGACCGGATCACCGGGCTGATCGCGCGCGAACTGGTTGCCGAGGTGTGTTCCATCTATGTGCGCCGCGCGGGCGATGTACTTGAGCTTTTCGCGACCCAGGGCCTGCGCCCGGACGCGGTCCACAACACCCGGCTGATGGTCGGCGAAGGCCTGGTCGGTTTCGTGGCCGCCCAGGCCATGCCGGTGGCGCTGGCCGATGCCCAGGCCCACCCGCTGTTCGCCTACCGGCCGGAGACGGGTGAGGAGCGCTATTCCTCGCTGATGGGTGTGCCGATCCAGCGTGGCGGTCGTGTACTGGGCGTGCTGGTCATCCAGAACCAGACCCAGCGCAACTACGCCGATGAGGAGGTCGAGACCCTCGAGACAACGGCGATGGTGCTGGCTGAGATGATTGCCGGTGGCGAGGTGCTGGGCTCGGACGAGGCCCGGCTCGACAGCCAGACCGCAGCCCTGCCGCTTCGCCTCGAAGGCACGCCGCTGAGTTCGGGGCTAACCCGGGGCACGGCCTGGATTCACCGCCGCCGCGTCACCATCGAGCGCATGCTGAGTGATGACGCCGAAGCCGAGGAGGAACGCCTGCGCGTCGCGCTCAAGGCGATGCAGGGTGAACTCGATGCCACGCTCGACCGGCCGGAGCTGGCTGCGGCAGGCGAACACCGCGACGTTCTGGAGACCTTTCGCATGTTCGCGGAAGACCGTGGCTGGATGCGCCGGATTGTCGAGGCGATCCGCTCGGGCCTGTCCGCGGAGGCGGCCGTGCAGCGTGTTCAGGAGGACACCCGCACACGCATGGCGCAGGCCAGTACGGCGCTGATGCGCGAACGACTGCTTGATTTCGAGGAACTCACCAACCGCCTGTTGCGCCAGCTTGTCGAGGACGGCGAGGACGACGGGATCGTGTTCCCCGACGATATGGTCCTCGTGGCCCGTTCGCTGGGGCCGGCGGAACTGCTCAACTACGATGCCGACGCTCTCAAGGGTGTTTTGCTGGAAGAAGGCTCGGCCAACGCGCACGCCACCATCATCGCGCGCGCGCTGGGCATCCCGCTGCTGGGCCGGATCTCGGGCCTGATGTCGCGGGTCGAGACCGGCGATGAGGTGCTGGTCGATGCGGAAAACGGCGTCGTCTATCTGCGGCCGGGCGAAGAGGTGGCGGCCAATTTCGAGACGGCACTCGCGGCCCGGAGCGCGCGTCTGGAAGCCTACCGCAATCTGCGTGACGCACCGGCCGTGACCCGCGACGGCAGGCAGGTGAGCCTGCTGCTCAATGCGGGTCTGCTCGCGGACATGACGCGGCTGGACGAAACCGGTGCGGAGGGGATCGGCCTCTACCGCACGGAAATTCCCTTCATGGTGCGCTCGACCTATCCCGACGTGGCCGAACAGACCGATTTTTACGCGCGTGTGCTGGAAGAGGCGGCGGGCAAGCCGGTGGTGTTCCGGACCCTCGATATCGGCGGAGACAAGGCGCTGCCCTATCTGCAGAGCGGGGCAGAGGAAAACCCGGCCATGGGCTGGCGCGCGTCACGCATCGCGCTCGACCGCCCGGCCATGCTGCGCCATCAATTGCGTGCGCTGATTCATGCCGCTGGCGGACACGAACTCTCGGTGATGTTCCCCATGGTGGCCCAGGTGTCGGAGTACGACGCGCTGCGCCGGCTCTTCGACATGGAACTCGACCGTGCGGCCCGGTCGAACACCGCCACGCCGGCATCCGTGCGCACCGGTGTGATGCTCGAAGTCCCGGCACTCGCGATGCAACTCGACAATCTGCTGCCCCGCGTCGATTTCCTTTCGGTGGGCAGCAACGACCTGGTGCAGTTCCTGTTCGCCTCGGACCGGGGCAATGCCCGGCTGGAGAACCGCTACGACAACATGGCGCCCGCGGTCCTGAATTTCCTGAAGGATATTCAGGACGCCTGCCGGGATTCCAGTACTCCGTTGACCGTCTGTGGTGAGATGGCGGGCGACCCGATTTCCGCCATGGCGCTGCTCGGGATTGGCATCGAACGGCTGTCAATGTCGGCGGCGGGCGTTGGACCGGTGAAAGCGATGGTGCGCTCGATCCACCTCGGGGAACTGGTCTCCTACCAGTCTCGTCTGCTGAGTGGTCCGGCGGCGAGTATCCGCCGGCATCTGCACGGATTTGCCCGCGATCACGGCATCGAAGTCTAGTTCGGCGCGGGAATTGATTGCAGCGCCGAGTCGCTTTTGATACTAACGCAAGGAATGGCCGTGAATTGCGTTTGATTATCGCTACTTAACGACAATCGGGCGCGACGGCGGAACTTGGCGACTACTCGAGACTGAATTTGCGCATTTCGCGAATAGCCGTGAAAGGCGGGCTGGGGAATCGATGGTACGTTTGAACCCGCGATCGCTTCGCGTGCTCAATCAGGAAGGCGGGACCGACTCCATGCAGTCGGTCGAGGGGGCCGATCATGTCGGCGCGTTCCTGCGTGAGGCGCGTGAGACCACCGGACGTTCGGTGGCCGATGTCGCGCAGATCCTGCGCATCCGGCGGGTCTATCTTCAGGCGATCGAGGACGGCCGTTTCGATGAGCTGCCCGGCGCGGCCTATGCGGTAGGCTTCGTACGATCCTACGCGACCTATCTTCGCCTCGACGTCCCTGAGGTCGTGGCCCGCTTTAAGGAAGAGGCCACGGGAATCCAGGCGCCGCAGGAACTCGATTTCCCGACCCCGGTTCCCGAAGGGCGCTTCCCCGGCGGGGTGATCGTGCCGGCTTGTATCGTGATCGCGGCGGCCGGTGCCGGCGGCTGGTACTGGTGGCAGAGCCAGAAGAACCTCGATATCGCGCGGGTTCCCACACCGCCGGAAGCCACCTCCACGGCGTTTGTGAGCGCTTCGTCGGGTGCCGCCAACGCATCCGCACCGGTTGTCGTGCCCGAACCCGCCGAAACCACTGTAGCAGCAGTGGAAACTTCTGCGCCGCCGCCGGAAGCGGCTGCGCCCGTCGAAGACATGCGCGTCGCGCCGGTCGAAACGCCGCCCGCGCCGGACGAGACGCCGGCGACCCCGGAAAATGCAGCCGCCACGGAAGCGCCGGAAGGTGTTGCTGCGGTGCCCCGGTCTTATCTGCAGCCTGCGACTGACCCGCTGTCCTCCGCGGTGAATCTTCCAGATATCGCGAGCGGCACGACGGAAGCCGGTGCTACTGTATCTGCGACGGCGGAACCGCAATCAGGCGAAACCGAGGTCGTGGAGTCCGCGCCAGCGGAACCGGCATCAGCTGAACCGTCGCTGGTCACGCCGCAAGTGGCCGAGGTGCCGTCCGCAGCCCTCGCTGCAGCCGCTCCGGCGGAGCCTGTTGCGAATGAGGCCGCGCCTGCTGTGGAGAACGCACCGGCTGAGTCCCAGCTGGCGAGCCTGCCGGCCGTGCCCGAACCTGCTGCCCCGGCGGCGGAGAACGACGCGCAAACTTATGGGCTGGTAAACCGCGATGCCCGGATCGTCCTGTCGGCGCGCGAGGACAACACGTGGGTCCAGGTCATGGACAGCCAGGAAAACACGCTGCTCACCCAGATGCTGCGCCCGGGTGACCGGTACCTCGTTCCCGACCGCCCCGGTTTGAGCCTGCGCACCAACAATGCCGGCGGGCTGGATATCTCCGTGGACGGGGCGGAAGTGCCCTCCATCGGCGGCCAGGGCGATATCCGCCACGAGGTGCGGCTGGACCCCGATCTGCTGAAATCGGGAAGCGCCGTCATCCGTTAGCCCGTAAAGGGCGACGCCGGTTGAATTTGCCTTCTTCCGCGCGCATTTTACGGCCAACTTCGAACCCGGTATCTCCAAAGGCCTGAAGACGACATGAGCGTTCGCCCCTATCGCGACATTGAACGCCGCCAGAGCCGCCAGATCATGGTGGGCAATGTGCCCGTCGGCGGCGGTGCGCCGATCACGGTCCAGTCGATGACCAACACGCGCACGACGAACGTCGCCGCGACGATCGAGCAGATCCGGTCGATGGAAGTGGCCGGCGCCGATATCGTGCGGGTGTCCTGCCCGGATGAGGAGAGCACCCGGGCGCTGCGCGAAATTTTGCCGGAAGTGACGGTGCCGGTCGTGGCCGACATCCATTTCCACTACAAGCGCGCGATCGAGGCGGCGGAGGCCGGGGCGGCGTGCCTGCGCCTGAACCCAGGCAACATCGGCTCGCGCGAACGCGTGCGCGAGGTCGTGAAGGCAGCCAAGGATCACGGCTGCTCCATGCGCATCGGCGTGAACGGGGGCAGTCTGGAAAAGGAACTCCTCGAGAAGTACGGCGAGCCGTGCCCGGAGGCGCTGATCGAAAGCGCGCTGAACTCGGTCCGGCTGCTGGAAGACGAGGATTTCTTCGAGTTCAAGATTTCGGTGAAGGCGTCGGATGTGTTCCTCGCCGTCGCCGCCTATCAGGGCCTCGCGGAGGCCTGTGACTACCCGCTGCATATCGGGATCACCGAGGCGGGCGGCCTGCGTTCGGGCACGGTGAAGTCGTCGGTCGGGCTCGGCATGCTGCTGTGGTCGGGCATCGGCGACACCCTGCGGGTCTCGCTGTCGGCGGACCCGGTCGAGGAAGTGAAGGTCGGCTTCGACCTGCTCAAGACCCTCGGCTTGCGCCATCGCGGTGTGAATGTCGTGTCCTGCCCGTCCTGCGCACGTCAGCAGTTCGACGTGATCGAGACGGTCCGGGTTCTGGAAGAGCGTCTGGCCCATATCACCACGCCCATGACCGTGTCGGTGATCGGCTGTGTGGTGAACGGGCCGGGTGAGGCGACGATGACCGATATCGGCTTCACCGGCGGCGGTCGCGGCACCCATCAGGTCTATATCGCGGGCCAGCCCCATCACCGGCTGCAGGATCAGGGGATCGTCGATCATCTGGTCGGGCTGGTCGAGGCGAAGGCGGCCCAAATCGAGGCCGCGAAGGACGCGGAAGACGGCACGCTGCCGTCCGCTGCCGAATAGCAGACAACGGCGAAGGCAGTCCTGTGGCAAAGCTTCAACCCGTGCGCGGCACTCACGACCTTCTCGGTGAGGAGGCGCGCGCGCATATCGCGATCGCCGAGACCGCGCGCGAGATCGCCGGGCGCTACTGCTTCGGTCCGGTCGAGACCCCGATCTTCGAATTCACCGATGTGTTCCAGAGGACGCTGGGCGACACCTCCGACATTGTGACGAAGGAGATGTACACCTTCGCCGACAAGAGCGGTGACAGCCTCACCCTGCGACCCGAAGGCACGGCGGGTGTCGCGCGGGCCTTCATTTCCGGCGGCATGCAGAACGCACTGCCCGTCAAATGCTTCTATCACGGCCCCATGTTCCGCCATGAACGGCCCCAGAAGGGCCGTCTGCGCCAGTTCCACCAGATCGGTGTCGAGCTGATCGGGGTGGCCGAGCCGGTCGGCGATGTCGAGGTAATCTCGATGGGCGCCGATATCCTTGACGCGCTGGGAATCCTGCCCGACACGACGCTGGAACTGAACACGCTGGGCGATGTGGAAAGCCGCACGCGGTATCGCGATGTCCTCGTCGAATATTTCCAGGACCTGCGCGATACGCTGTCCGAGGACAGCCGGGATCGTCTGGAGCGTAACCCGCTGCGCATTCTCGATTCCAAGGATTCCGCGGACCGCGAGGCGGTGGCCGGTGCACCGGATTTCAGCGATCACCTGACGGACAAAGCCGCCGACTTCTTCGGCGCGGTTCGCCAGGGGCTCGACGACCTGGGGATCGGGTACAGGCTGAACACGCGTCTGGTGCGCGGGCTCGACTATTACGGCCACACCGCATTCGAATTCACGACGAACAAGCTCGGCGCCCAGGGAACGGTGCTGGCGGGCGGGCGCTATGACGGGCTGATCGGCACGATGGGCGGCCCTGAAACTCCGGGTGTCGGCTGGGCCGCCGGTGTCGAACGGCTGGCGATGATGCTGGAAGAACCTGCTGCCGCGCCGCGTCCCGTGGCCCTGATGGGCCTGGGTGAGGCGGGCGAACGCGAGGTGCTGCGCCTGTCACGGGAACTGCGCGGTGCCGGTCTGACGGTCGAACTGATCTACAAGGGTGGGCTGAAGCGCGGTCTGAAGCGCGCCGACCGGATCGATGCCGCCGCTGCCGTGATGATCGGCGACGACGAACTGGCGAAAGCATCGGCGACGGTGCGTAACCTCGACAGCGGCGAGCAGCAGGATGTTGCGCTCGCCGAGCTCAAGGACCACCTGGCAGCCTACCGCTAGCGACGAGACGATATGGGCCACCCTCCCGATTTCCGGGCGGCGCCGGCCGACTTTTTCGTCGTGGGCGCCAGCCACAAATCCTCAAGTGCGACACTTCGCGACCGGATGTTCATTGAACCCGGCGAGGAAGCCGCCTTGCTCGGCGATCTGCGCGCGCGCGGCATTGCCGAGGCGGTGATCCTGTCCACCTGCGATCGGGTGGAGGTGCATGGTGTGGCGTCCGACCGGCCGGCGGCGATCCGCGCGGCACGGGACATGCTGGAAGCCCGGCTGGGCGCGACGGGTGGCGCGGACGATGCCATCCGGGCGCATGAGGGCGATGACGCGGTCCGGTATCTGTTCGCCATCGCCGCCAGCCTGGAAAGCGTGGTGATCGGCGAACCCGATGTGCTGGGACAGGTGAAGGAGGCGCACGCCCGCGCGCGCGCCGCGGGTGCGGCGGGGCCGGCCCTCGATGCGATCTTCGAGCGGGGCTATTCCGTCGCCAAGGACGTGCGGACCAACACAGCGGTGGCGGAGGGGCCGGTGTCGCTGGCCAATGCCGCGTTGCGGGTGGTGCGCAACCTGTTCGGCGAGCTGTCCGGTGTGCGCGCATTGCTGATTGGGCCCGGCGAGATGGGGCTCCTGATGCTGGATCATCTGCGGGCGAACGGCCTCGATACGCTGACCGTCGCCGGGCCGACGCCCGAACGCGCCGCGTCCGCCGCTCATGCCTTTGCCGCGCACGCGATGACCTATGACGAACTGGCCGAGAAGCTGCCGGGCATGGATCTTGTGATCTGCGCGGCCGGGACCGGGCGCATCCTGATCGATGCGGCGGGCATGCGTGCGGTGATCCGCGCGCGGCGGCGCAAGCCGGTCTTCGTGCTCGACGTGGCGGTCCCCGGCGATGCCGACCGGGACGTCGCGGAGCTGGACGATGTGTTTCTTTACGACCTGGACGATCTGGAAACCGTGGCGCGTGAGAACCGCGCCGCGCGCGAGGCCGCCGCACGCGAGGCCTGGGCCATCGTCGATCGGCATGTCAGTGAATTCACGGGCGCGATGCAGGAGCGCGAGGCCGCCGGCGCAGTGAGTGACCTGCGCGGGCATTTCGAGCGCATCCGCGCGGAAATTGTCGCCCAGTCCGCCGGGCTGGACGCGGACGAAATCACCCGCCGCCTCATCAACCGGCTCTTGCATGAGCCGTCTGCGGTGCTGCGCGCGGCCGCGCGGGAAGGCGGGGCGGAAAAGGATATCGAGGGCGCTGTACGCCGCCTGTTCGACATGGATGACAACAGGGGATCGCCCGACGGCGATCCCGCGTCACGGAGCGATGACACATGAGTATCGAAGACAAGCTCGACCGGGTGGTTGCCCGGCACGAACAGCTCTCGGAGTTGCTGGCCGCAACCGACGGCAGCGATCCGCAGGAGTATGTGCGGCTGTCGAAAGAGTATTCCGAGCTGAACGAGGTGGTGGAAACCATTCGGGCGCTGCGCAGCGTGCGCGAGGAAATCGAGGGTCTGAGCGAGATCATCGACGACGGCGAGACCGATGCGGAGATGCGCGAGCTGGCGGAAGTTGAAATCGAGGAGCTGCGCGAGCGCCTGCCCGAACTGGAGCAGAACGTGAAGGTCATGCTTTTGCCGAAGGACGAGGCCGACACCAAGAACGCTATTCTCGAAATCCGGGCCGGGACGGGCGGGGACGAGGCTGCCCTGTTCGCCGCCGATCTGTTCCGCATGTATCAGCGATATGCCGAGATCAAGGGCTGGAAGGTCGAGGTGATGGACGCCAGCGAGACCGAGATCGGCGGCTACAAGGAAATCGTCTCCAGCATCTCCGGGAACGATGTGTTCTCACGGTTGAAGTACGAATCGGGTGTGCACCGCGTGCAGCGCGTGCCCGAAACGGAAAGCAGCGGGCGTATCCACACCTCCGCCGCCACGGTGGCTGTGCTTCCCGAGGCCGAAGAAGTTGATATCGAGATCAACGATGCCGACCTGCGGATCGATACCTATCGTTCGTCGGGCCCGGGCGGCCAGTCGGTCAACACCACCGACAGCGCCGTGCGCATCACCCATGTGCCCACCGGCATTGTCGTTACCCAGCAGGACGAGAAATCGCAGCACAAGAACCGCGCCAAGGCGATGCGCGTGCTGCGCGCCCGGCTGTACGAGCATGAGCGTCAGCAGGTTGATGCCGAGCGCGCGGCGGCGCGGCGCAGCCAGGTCGGCTCGGGCGACCGGTCCGAACGCATCCGCACCTACAACTTCCCCCAGGGCCGGGTCACCGACCACCGGATCAACCTGACCCTGCACAAGCTCGACCGTATTCTCGACGGTGAGGCGCTGGACGAACTGGTGGATGCTCTGGTGACCGAGGATCAGGCTGCGCAGCTTGCGGCCGACGAGCTCGTTGATGCCTGACGGCGTGCCGCGCGGCGTGCGCCACCTGCTCGCGGACGCGCGCGCGCGGCTGGAGGTGGCCGGGGTCGATACGGCCTCGCTCGATGCCCGGCTTCTGCTTTCGCATGTCACCGGCCGCGAGGCGGCCTGGATTCTTGCCCATCCGGAAGCCGAGCTCTCCACGGCCGAGGCGGACGCCTATGAAGCGCTCGTCATGCGGCGGGTGGCGCGTGAGCCGGTCTCGCACATCCTGGGCATGCGCGAATTCTGGTCGCTCAGCCTGACCACCGGTCCGGACGTTCTGACGCCGCGCCCCGACAGCGAGACCCTGATCGAAGCGGTGCTGGACTATCGGCCCGGCCGCATGGACGATCTGCGTTTCCTTGACCTGGGAACCGGCTCGGGCTGTCTGCTGCTCGCGCTCCTGTCAGAGTATTCACAGGCTTCGGGCCTGGGAGTCGATATCTCCGAACCCGCTCTGCGGATCGCCGAGGCAAACGCGATGCGGCTGGGCTTCGGGGCGCGGTCGGCGTGGCAGTTGTCGGACTGGACTGCCGGCATTGAGGGCCGGTTCGATGTGATCGTCGCCAACCCGCCGTATATCGAGTCGGCGGCCATAGATGCGCTTGAGCCCGAAGTGGCGCGTTACGAACCTCGCGCAGCGCTCGACGGTGGCGAGGACGGATGCGATCCCTACCGTCTTCTGTTCGCGCAGCTGCCCCGGGTGATGAAGGAAAACGCACTGGTGTTTCTCGAGCACGGGGCGGGTCAGTCGGACGCGATCTGCACGCTGGGCGAGGCGGCCGGGTTTCGGGTCGTGCAACTTTGCCGC
>Ga0255751_10001900_pt1 | contig 19724 bp, 30 predicted proteins | sample 071ome_20_FD_179951 | JGI IMG/M metagenome (GOLD analysis project Ga0255751, IMG submission 179951) | Coastal salt marsh microbial communities from the Groves Creek Marsh, Skidaway Island, Georgia - 071412BT metaG (version 2) | ecosystem: Environmental > Aquatic > Marine > Intertidal zone >...
ATTTCATGGTTTAAGGGGACCGAAGTCCCCTAGGAAGGATCAGAAGCTGTACTTCACACCTGCCTTAGCACCATAACCACGGTCGATGTCGCTATCGCCGGAACCAACGAACGAGACTTCACCATAGAAACCGAGGGCATCGGTAGCAGCGAAACCAAGACCTGCCTTACCGGAAGGAACAGTGTCAGCATCACCACCGTCAGGAGTCACTAGGGTAGCACCACCTTGGACGTAGTAGGAGGTACGCTCGCCAAGAGCACCTTCGTAGCCAATGTGAAGATCGGTAGCAGCACCATTGTAGTCCGAACCAGTCCAACCAGCATTGGTTTCGACGTTAACATAGGGACCAGCAACAGCGGCACCAGCGAAAAGGGGAGCAGCAGCAAGGGCTGCGAAAGCGGATTTGATCATTTGTTTAAACCTCGTAAATTTACTTGTGGAATTTCACCCACAGATGAAGGGGGATTCGACGTTTCCCCGCGTGTGTATTATAACATAACCAGGCAGCGAGTAATTGAGGCTTTCAGGTTTGTTACAGTTCGTGAAGCAATTGCCTCCCGAACACTTATTTATAATAACAGAAGACTAGGGTCTTGTCAAGCAGTTTCTTTCTTTTGGATTATGTATGCCCTACCATGCTCATCAAATCCATCAATGTCGATGTAATGAGGTTCTCCAGTGAAGTTATCAACAGGAGATACGAGAAGATAAGGACCAGGAACTCTATCATCATTTGGATGATAAGTCCTCCAGTTTGTTGGATGGAAATGAATTGTAACTACTTTCTTTCCAGGATTTCTACAGGTATAACCAAGTTCCCTCATGTGATAAGTAATCTTATTATCACATCCAGGCTTACCCATTGTGTAATTCATTTTTTCAGAAACAGCAATCGGTGCCTTAAAAATCCAAGAGTCTTGTGATGCTGGATTCTCATAAGGTTCAATTTCCCAATTCTTTCCATCAGGACTAGAAATTTCCCAACGACTTAATGCATAGAAAGTTTTATCCATGTTGATACTCTTAAAGTATCTGAGAGTATCATCGAAGATAATATCTGCATTTGCAATCACACAAATTTCTCCCTTCAAGTTCTCATTACAAAACTTGAAAAGAGATTCATAAGTAGGTCTATCTTTACTTATTATCTTCTTAATTTTTGGTGATTCAAAATTGAGTTCAGTATCTTCTTCCATAAAAAGATACACATTCTCAATTAAATCATTTCCGAGATTTTGATGAAGACAATACAAGTATTCACCGTTCCTCATGTGATTTGAGGAATTGAAATATTCTAATAGTAAATTCATTTTAATTGCCCTTTATTATTCTACAAGAATCTTCTTCAAAATGTTGTGTAGAAAATTCAAATAATTCAGTATCTTCCACTGCAAACATTTGATGGCGAAGTCCTATAGGAACTTCAAATTTATCTCCCTTATTTAAAAAGATATAGTTTGCATCTTCTAAAGAATCGCCAAAAGAGTAAAACAACTTTATAGATCCAGACTGAACATAAAAAGTTTCTCTTTTAATTTTATGATAGTGCCAAGAACATTTCATTCCTTTAACAATGAAAAGTATTTTTCCACAATAATCTTCATTGTTAACAATCCACTTTTCATATCCCCACCCTTTGGATACAAAATTATTCAAAGAAGTTTCTATCTGATATTCCTTTGTCATCTATAAAAAAATCTGCGTTTGGTTTTCCAAGTTGAAGTTCATGAAATTTACAATTCCATTCTTCCAATTGAATCAATGTAAAATTATACCACATTTTATTTGCTTTTAATAGATCACCATTACAGGTTCCCATACCTCTAGCAGTAAAATAGATTATATAATTTCCTTCATTATATAATCTATTTACCACTTCTATCCTTCCTTCAATTGGAACTGCTTCTTCATACTTTCCCCATGTATTATCACAAATAGTTCCATCAATATCAAAACAATATCTTTTCATGAATATTTTTCTATCAACATTTCAGTAAGTTTAAAAGATCCCATAGGAGAAGCATTTCTCTCATACCAACTTCTACATGCATTATGCATGTATTCCCACTCATTCTTAGAAACATTAGAAATTTTTTCTAATGCTTCTTCTGGAGTTTTTACTCCTATGTAATGAATTCCTTCAATCCATGGTTCATGGTAATTGTTTACATCACATCCACTAACTACAATCGGAACAGTTCCATGAGCCATACATTCAATGTCTCTGTTACACTTCGGACCATATCCAGGAAGAAGAAGTCCAAATTTGGAAGATGCCAATCTATCTTGATATTCTTCCTGAGTATAAGGATAAGAATTAGGACCTCCTCCTTGAAGAGGCATTACAAATTCATCTATGCAGGTAGACCAATCATAGTTCAATCTACCTTTTGCTTGAATTTGATTTTCAACTTTCCCCATAAAAATAGAAAGAATAGATCTTTCATCATAAGAATTAATTCCCCTCTCAACACGTTCACATACTTTTCTAGGATGTCTAGAAAAAAATGTCCATGGATGAATCTGTGGATGATCTGGAACCGTATTGGCAAATAGACCAACTCTAAAAGGAGGTACTGGTCTATCATCAACTCTCGCTCTATCCCAAATCAAAAATTCTTTATTTTCATCTGCCCAGATATAATCACCTTCAATGTAAGAAAATTCTACAAGATCAAGTTCTTTCCACATTGCCATCATCTCCCTACAATTATTTTCATAAGTAGGGTTTTCCGCATACCCAGGATATTCTGGTTTATAAATTTTTAATTTTGTCATTTTCATAATATCAATAACTTAAATCACTTATATGCATTTACACATAATTGCCCAGGTCTTTTATGTTTTTCCATATCAGTTAAGTCAGTTCTTTCAATTTTAGTAAATCCAACATGAGAAAGTAACCTATACAACATTTCATAATCATAAGCCATAATGTGAGAAAGATTTCCAATTTGCATTTTTTTACTTGAAGTAAATACTGGATTTTCTTGACACCTTTCCAAATTATGCGAAGTAACTATATTGGCAACAAACCAACCACCAATTCCCATTATCTGATAATGTGGAGGAGCACTACCCCATGCATTCTTACCCCCAAACTCATCACTTTGCCTATTCACATAAGCAACAGCACTTGCGTAAAGATCTGGACACACTGTCCTCAACTTTCCACCTGGTTTCAATTTATCATACATCTTTCTCAAAGTAGGGGCAATGACTAGAGCAGGTATATGTTCTATTGTGTGAGACCAATAAAACTCATCAACAGAATTGTTTTCAAATGGTAGTTCTTGCTCAATAATATCAAATTGATTATCTCGTATTCCCAAAGTTGTCCATCCATCCATGGGATCACCAGTGCCTACAACACCAAATCGATCACCGCCGATTTCAACTTTTAATGCATCAGTCATAAAATCATTTCTTTCTTAGTTTATTTAGAATAGGAAGTTCACTGTCATATACTCTCTTTACACCATCTCCCAACATTTTTTCCATGTTAAAAATTCCATTAACAAGTTTTTTGCTGTCTTGAATAGAAGCTGCTTGATCAGATCCATACGCAGTTCTATCTTCCGTAATGTGGAATTCAATGCATTCTGCACCCAAAGCAACTGCACCAAAACTTGCCTCAAATCCACTATAGTGATTAGAAAATCCAATTTTAAAATTAGAATACTTATCCTTAAGTGTTTGAATGTATCTAAGATTCAATTCATCAATTGCAGATGGATAAGTGCTAGTGCAAGCAAGAATGTATTCTAAATTTTTAGAAAGTATTCTCACAGAATTATCAACCTGATCTTCGGTAGACATTCCTGTGGAAAGAATGATTGGTTTTCCAGTATCTACCAAATCTTTCAAGAACTTTTCATCAGTAACAAGAGCAGAAGCAACCTTATGATAATCTACCTCAAGATTATCCTCAATCAATTGAATGCTTTTTCTATCCCAACAAGAAACAATAAAATCCATTCCCAAATTTTTAGTGTAGGAATAAAGTTCTTTATATTGCTCAATAGAAAATTCTAATCCTTCTTTTTGCTCCCTATTCGTTGTTCCCCAAGGAGATTCTCTGTATCTATCAAGTTCTTCTTGAGAGTACACAGACTCAATGTCTCTTTTCTGAAATTTTACTGCATGGCACTTTGATTCAAATGCTTGGTCAATAAGACGTTTTGCATAAAACATGGAACCATTATGATTGATTCCTATTTCTGCAATTACATAAGTGTTGGTCATAATTTATTTTACACAAAAAATTGTCATTTTACTTCCATAAAATGGTGGACTATTATCTATCTCATTTTTATCCTTTAAAACTTTGAGTAAATTATCTTGGTTAAAATACTCCGTTTCAAAATATGGAAACTCAGAATGTCTAATAGACAATCCAATATCTCTCACCATTCTTTTCAAACTATCCAAACTAAAAAGTGAAATGTGTGTCTGATCATGCAAAAATCTAAACTTATTCCCATATCTTCTAGCGATAGGAGAATCAAAATCTGGAGTTCCTATGATTAAAAGAGATCCTTTTCTCATCTTATCATAAACAGTTTTGATTGTAAAGAAGGGATCTTCCAAATGCTCTATTACATGATATAAAAGAATTACATTATAAAAATCAATATGATTATTGCTAATATAATTCTCAATGTTTGATTCTTCTCTTTTTATCTTATGGTTATTCATTCCATAAGAATCATAGTACCTACTAAGAACAACATCCACTCCAAGATAATTATCAACTCCATCTAAACAAGATGCTGGTGAGTATCCACATCCCAAGTCTAAAAGATTAAACTTATCAACATTTAATATTTCAGTAATATTTTTAGAAAGATAATTTAGATTAGCAATCCTTCTATTTCTTTCAATCTCACTCTCCATGTATCTTAGGACACCATCAGGATCTACCCTATTAGATTCAGAGTACAGTTCTTCAGACGTAACTTGAGTATTTCTTTTTACAAAGTAATCATTTGTTAAATACAAATTTCTTATTTCCGAATTTAAATCAAACATTTTAAAATATTACAAAAGATAATTTTTCATAATTATAGAACAAAGTTTTAAGTCTTCAAAAGTATCAACTTCAAAAGACTTCCATTCCTCCATTTCAACTACTCCAATTTTACCATACATTCTATTATTATACTTCCGTAAATTATCTGGTTTGAACATGTAGAATGATCCATTTTCAATGTATTGAGTCGAACTATCTTGCCTACGTTTCCTATTCTTCCAGTCATAACCAATACTACTCAAACCTTCAGATGTATCTTCCCATAAAGAACAATGAAATGTTTTGTGGGCAGAGAATAATGAATCATGATCTCCTTTTCTTGCGATAGAAATTGCATTCACTATGTCTGAAGATTCTCTTATTGGAGATGTTACCTGAGGAGCAAAAATCCAATCAGACTTTATGCCATTAGATTCCAAGTAATCAATCGAATAAATCCAAGAACTCTCAGATGTTGTTGTGTCATTTGAAACTTCTGCTGTTCTTAGAATACTACCAACACCATATCCGCTTCCAATTTTTAAAATTTGTTCGGAATCTGAACTAACAAAAATTTGCTCCTTGTCAATTCCAGCATCAATACATTGCTCAATTGTCCAAGAAATTAAAGGTTTGCCACAAAAATCAATTCTATTCTTATTTGGAATTCCTTTAGAACCACCTCTAGCCAAAATTATTGCAGATACATTCATAATTAAATTCTCAACAATTCAATAATTTCTTTATCTAAAATGATTGTGTCTTGATTTGAAACAAAAAGATTGCGAATAAAACTTATTTGTTTCAAAGCAGCGTGTCTACCGTGTCCACCATCAATTCCAAATTTTCTTCCCCCATAATCAATTTTATCCATATGTCCTTCACAATATAAATCTTGGTATGTATTTCCTTCTAAGTAAAAAGTAAATCCAGAAATTTTTAAAGATCTTATCGAATAATTCATCAATAAACAAATACTAGCAATTCCTGTATTAAATTCCACTCCAATTGCCGAGTAAAGTTTTCTATAATTTTCTTTTCCTATCCAATAAAATGGCAAATCATATTGATTTATACTATCAAAATTTTTTGGTATTGGACTAATGTAATTGTCAGAAAAAATGTTATCTCCGTGCGTACCCCTAATAGCAGTTCCAACCACCATCTTTAAATTTTTGAAGTGTTCTACATGATCATCTAAAGAAATTCTTCTTTTAATTCCTGGCATCCAGGGAGTTCCAAAATTGCAAGTGTAGATGTCAGTTTTACTTCCATAATCTTTACGAAGAGATCTTATAGGTATCAAAGAATTTGGTCTAACAATAACGTCTGCAGAATCAAACTCATCTCCTCTTTCTTTACCTTGAAGATAAGGAGCTGGACCAATTAAAACAACATCTTTACCATCCAATAAATTCTCCAATCTTTCGTCAGTGTCCAATTCAATTTTCACATGTATCTCCTTTCTTGTGGATTTGGCATACCCTCAGACATAACATCTCCATTAGGTCTAACTCTATGAAATTCTATAAAAAAAGTTTTAATTTTTTTTGTTCCGAGATGCTTATCAAGATGCAATCTAGTATTAGTCTCTGCATGTACAAAACCAGAAATAGATTGATACTCCCTCACATGATTACTCATTTGAGAATAAATTGTCATGTATTCTTGATTAGAAACAGCAAATCGATCATGATAACCATTTAACCAATGATGCCAATTAGGCAACCACAATTTATTCATATCTAAAGATTCTATAGATTTATTTACAGGTTCACTATAAATTACATCTTCTCTAGACATAATAACTCTATCATACTTTTTACCAAAACTGTTCATGAATTCACAAACTAATGTCTTAGATTTAAACATTCTTAGTGTAGACTGAACAGTACAGAGTCTATCAGGTCCAGTTATAGATGGATGAAGAACAATTCCTTCTTCATCTATGTCGTCTTCTTCTTGAACTTTTACCTGACATCCATCAATTTCTTTAAATAGTGTTTCAGCAAGAGAAGATGTTTTACTCTTACCAAGTAAAACATAAACATCTCTATCTTCCCAACAATCAATTAAATTTGTTTTTAAATTTTCAAAAGTATGTTCAATAGATCTACCAATTCCTGGTATACAAATAGCAGTTTTCATAATCATTCTTCAAAGTAATTGTTCTTCATTTCCGAAAATACTTTCTCTATCCCATCTTCAAGAGAAACTTTTGGTTCCCACCATTTTTTTATAAATGGATCTGGTTTATTTTTTGCATCTTTTTGAACAGAGTCTTTGCAATTTACTGGATTTATTTGCACATTATCTATGTTATTTTTTTTAAATTCAGTTTCAATTATTTTTGCCAGATCTTTAATTGATGTGGACTGAAACGATGTAATATGTAAAGGATCATCGGATTTAATATTCTCATATTGATTCATTATTATTTCAAAGGCGTCACAGCAATCACTAACGTATAAAAATTCCCTTTCTTCTTCACCATCCGTTAGCATGTTAAAGTTTTTTTCTTCAAATCCTTTACGAATAAAATCATTTATAACATGCATTTTTTCGGGATCTTTTTCTATGCCATAAACATTCCATATCTTAGTTACTCTCCCACCAAGTGCTTGAGTATAAAGTTCTCCCATTCTCTTAGAAACACCATAGGATGAATAAGACATATTACTCATCTGAGACGATGCAAAAATAAATCTCTTATTATACTTTTTCAAAATATTAAATACATTTACCATCATTGATGTATTGTTATTAATAAACTCAAAAGTATCTTGGTATTTCTTTAAGTACTGTGATCCACCAAGATCATACGCAAGGAAAAAAACAAAGTCCGATTTTTTTATTTGCTCATCTACATACAAATTATCACTCTTCCTAAGGTCATTTTCTGATCCATCAAGCAAATCAATCCCACAAACTTCATGGCCCTTTTCTATTAAGTGCTTTGTAAGAGGTTCTCCAATTTGACCTCTTGATCCCAAAACTACGATTTTCATTTATAAACCTCAGTTATTTTTTCTTCTGGGTATTCTGTCATTTTTTTTGGATCATACTTCCACTCACCCATCTTATAGTAATCATCAAACTCAAATAAATGCAAATTTACTGATGGATTAAAGATTTTAAATTCATCCCCACCATTAAAAAAACTTGGGTAGTAAATATCTGAACAGTTTTTGTTTATATATGAAGATGTTAAACTAAAAGTAGATACTCCACCCACTACAATTTTTTCTGAGTGTGATAAGATATAAACATCTTCTGGTAATGACTTAATTCTATAGTCTATAGAAATACCTTGATCAATGCAATAATTTACAATCTTATCATAACATGGATTCATATTAGAATTTTGATAACCAAATCCAGTACAAAGGATTACTTTCTTTGGTTGTTCTTTTTCTATAATCTTTTTAAAGTAAGACCAAGGTGATTGAACGTAAGCTGGATGTGGATTAGTTGTTGTTGCGTCACCAGATCTAAAGTGTATAGAAAGAGTATCCTTTAAATCTAAATCATTAAATTGATTGAAGTTAAATGATTTATCAAGCAGATCATAAATTTCATTCTTATATGTAGAGATAATATTCTTATTTAAAAATTGTTTATAATTTTCAAGATCAACATAGTCCAAAATTGAATTGTAGTAATTATGAGTTCCCCATGTTAAAGAGGAAATACTTTCAACTTCAAAATTAAATTCATTCTCAATTTCTATTTCAGAATCTATTTTAAAAAAATTATTTTTTGGAGATCTTATTACAGTTCTCTCTTTGCAACATTTTGCATAAAAAATAGCGCCTGCTAATTGCATCAGATTATTTCCAAATAATCCATACCAATGATCAATGTTAATGTAATTTTTCATTTTACTTCAACATTTCACTAATAGTTTCTTTAAGAGAATTTATATCCGTAAAGTAATCAAAAACAAATTCAGAATTAATGTCTAGCATGTAAGGAAAAGAATCAGTAACTTTTTCACCAAAAGATAAAAACTTTTTGTCTGAACTGTTTATGTTTTCTTTAGTTACTGCAAAACAAAAAGGTCCAGAATTTCTACCAACAATCAAATTGCAAAACTTAGAGATGTAAGATATTTCGTTCAAGTCACAAGTATTAGAATTAATTATATCATCAGTAAATTTTATATTTGGAATAGAAGTTTTAAATTTTTTAGTCAAAATAAAAACTTTGTCTTGATGCAATTGTGCCAAAGGTTCTATAATTTCAGACATGTCAGAATTATATCTAGTTTGTCCAGAAAGAGAGGGTCCATTACAAATCAAAACCTTATCATTGGTATTATCAGAAATAAATTTATCAATAGAATCACAATCAAATTTAGAATAGTCTATAGATGGAAAATATTCATTCACATTCCTTATTTTCAAATTCGAATTAAAAATAGTATTTATTTTATTATAAATGATTGAAAACATTCTATGAAATCCTCTAAGAGAACATTCCATATTATACTCATTATCAGGTGAAAAGTATCCACCAATCCACGTATTCACATACAAACAATTTTCAGTATCAATAAATTTAGTATAATGTTTTCCTGCCAGTAAAGGAACACTAGAAATATTTAAATACTCAACATCAAGATCATGCGTTAGTAAAGAACTATTCCCATGTGCAACATAATATTTTGTTTTTAATTGAGAAGAAATGTCGATCAAAAATTCTTTTATGTGATAAATATCACCATTATGAAAATGGCAGAAAAAACATATTGATTTCATTTATCAAACACCCTTATATAATTTTACAGAATCTTCTCTAAGTCCTTTACTTTGTGCAATAGCATCATCAACTAAAAGATTAATTGCTTGAACAAGTTTTGGTCTCTTAGACTTAAAACAAATATCAATTTTTCTTTTTAGATTTGCAATTTCTTCATCAGTTTCAGCTTCTTGAATTGCATCTTCTAGCATCCAAGTTCTGATATGAAGAATTGACAACTTCTCTACAATTTCCCCAAGATTGTCAGTAGCAATATATTCTACTTCGGGGACTTTATTTTCAGACAAAACTTTATTTACCGTTTGAAAAATAATTTCTTCAATGGTTTCTCCAAGATTTTTCATTTCAATTCCTCAATGACTTTTTTAATTAGATTAATTTCTTTATTTGTAATAAATTGATTGTTACCTATATATACACAATTCTCATGCAAAATATCTACATTCAAATTTTTACCTGCACATTCAACTTGATATCCTTTCATGTATGGTTGTTTGAGTAAATTTCCTCCGACGACAGGACGATATTCTATACCATAATTATCAAATAGTTTTAGCAGTTTAAACTTAGTGTCTTTATTTTTGCACAAAAATGGAAAACAAAAAGAACTATTTCCTTCTTTAAATTGTATTTTATAAAAACATTCGTTAGAGTTATGAAGTTCTACAAATTTCTTGTAGTATTTTTTACGAACATCAATAAAAGAATCTAATCTTTTGAGTTGTCTAATTCCCAAGACTGCATTCAGTTCAGTATTTCTAAAGTTATACCCATCACTAACAAATAAAAATGTTTTTTCAATTTCAGGATTTTTGGAGGCATACTCATCAAACTTATTTGAAGCTCTAGCAAGCCCATGTGTTCGCTTCATTTTCATAAGATCATAAAGATCACTATCATTAGTAGAAACCATCCCTCCTTCAATAGTGGACATATGATGCCCAAAATAAAAACTGAATGTAGACCCTAAACTATCAGAACCTACTTTACTTCCATCAAAGTTTGTGCATCCATGAGATTCACAAACATCATCTATAAAAATAGCATTTGGAAAATACTTCTTATAAGAATCAACATTTGCTGGTATGCCCAAAAGATGCGTCACAAAAACCATCTTAATATCTGGATGCTTTTCTGAGATTCTTTTTAGATTATCCAAATCAAAACTATAATCTTCAAAAGTAATATCACAAAAAATAGGAGTTAATCCAAGTTGAAAAATAGGATTAATGTTAGTAACCCAAGTACAGGATGGTAAAAGAACTTTATCTCCTTTCTTTAGATTGTACTTATCAATAACTGCAGATACTAATAAAAAATTTGCAGTACTTCCGGAAGTCACAAATAAAGAATGCTTACATCCTAACCATTTTGACCATTCACTTTCAAACTCTTCAACCTTTTTTCCCTGAGTAAATTTATCTGAGGTAAGGATAAATTTAGCAAGATTTACCCTATCTAGAAAAGATAGTGTATTCTTCATCAATGGCCAATTATAATTTTTCATATGTACTCCTATTCTTAAGAAACCAATCAATAGTAATTTTTAATCCCTCTTCCAAAGATGTTTTTGGTTTCCAACCAAGTGCATCCATTTTAGAAGTATCTAATGCCCTACGAGGTGTGCCATTTGGTTTTGACGTGTCCCAAGTAATTTTTCCAGTATATCCAATAATATCAGCAACTATTTCAGAAAGTTCTTTAATACTTACTTCCCTGTGAGGACCAATGTTAATAATCTCTGGATTGTCATATGTATTCATTAAGAAAATAAGTGCTTCTGCTAGATCATCAGAAAAAATAAATTCTCTAGTTGGAGAACCATCTCCATAGCAAACTACTTCCTGAAGTCCATTTTCTTTTGCATTTAAAAATTTATTAATAAAACTGGGAAGAACATGACATTGCTCAACATTAAAGTTATCATTAATACCATACAAATTATTAGGCATTACTGAAATAGTAGACATTCCATATTGCTCTGTGTATTTTTTACACATAACATGTCCAGCAAGTTTTGCTAAAGAATATCCTATGTTAGTTTCTTCAAGTTGTCCCGTCATAAGATATTCTTCTTTGATAGGAACTGGTGCAAGTTTAGGATAAATGCAGGCAGATCCTAAAAATAAAAGTTTTTTGCATCCATACTTATAAGAAAAATCAATTATATTAGTTTGAATGTTTAAATTATCTCTAATAAAATCTGCTGGATAGTTTTTATTGTGCCCAATACCACCTACTTTTGCTGCTGCTAGAAAAACATATTCTGGTTGGTTTAGATTAAAAAACCTTTCAACATCATATTGTTTTCTCAAATCAAAATGAGATCTCGGAGATGAAACAATATTATGATATCCTTGAGATTTTAAATTTCTAACAATAGCAGATCCTACTAATCCAGTATTTCCAGCAACGTAAATTTTACTATCAAAGTTCATTTTCACACATCTCCTTTACCAAATCATCAAATGAAATTTCTGGTTTCCAACCTAGTTCATTCCTTGCTTTTGTAGAATCTCCCAATAGAGTTTCTACTTCCGCAGGACGATAGTATTTAGGATTGACTGCAATGATTGTTTTTTTGGTATTCTTATCCATACCAATTTCATCTTCACCTTGACCATACCATTCAATGTCAAATCCAAAGTATGGTGCTGCTTTCTCAACAAACTCACGAACTGAATACTGTTCACCAGTAGCAATCACATAATCTTCTGGGGAATCTTGCTGGAGCATCATCCACATTCCTCTTACAAAATCTTTTGCATGTCCCCAATCTCTTTTTGCATTTAAATTGCCAAGATAAAGAACATTTTGTTTTCCTTCAGAAATTGCTTTAAGACCTATCGTAATCTTACGAGTTACAAATGTTTCACCACGACGAGAAGATTCATGGTTGAAGAGAATACCTGTGCAAGCATACATTCCATATGCTTCACGATAATTCTTAGTAATCCAATATCCATAAATTTTAGCACATCCATAAGGAGAACGTGGATAGAAAGGTGTAGTTTCTTTCTGAGGAATTTCTTGAACAAGACCAAACAGTTCAGAAGTTGATGCTTGGTAGATACGAACCTTTTCTTCCATGCCCAACAAACGGACTGCCTCAAGCACCCTCAGGGTGCCTAGAGCATCAACCTGTCCAGTATATTCGGGAATTTCGAAAGAAACTTTCACATGACTCTGAGCACCAAGATTATAAATCTCATCTGGTTGAACTTGCTGAATAACTCTCACAAGACTTGTAGAGTCAGTCAGATCTCCATAGTGAAGATTAATTTGTTCATAAATGTGATCAATGCGATGAGTATTAATCAATGAGGCACGGCGAACAATACCATGAACTTCATAACCTTTTTCAAGGAGAAGTTCTGCAAGGTATGAACCATCTTGTCCCGTAATACCAGTAATTAGAGCAACTTTCATAAACTATTCTATAACTTTACCATTATACAAAAAAAGCAGAGTTTATGCAACTCTGCTTCAAAAGGTCTTTACATGCACGCCAAGTTATTTTTGAAGAGTAATAACTAAATCTCTGCGGGAGTTACCTCCATCCGCACCAACTGCCCTTGAGAGAGGCAGTAAACTCATAATAGGGTCATATTGACTCCACCACTTACTTTTTAAAGAAGTAAGAAACTTCGGGATTGAAGGGGATCCTTCACCGACCAGTGCTTTTTAAGTCTCTCCGTGACTATTAATCAAGAAACCTCTACAGGTTGTTCAAGATCTGCATAAAGGTAGTCCATCATGATTTCATAATCGTCACCAGGATCACCAGAGAACACAACACCACTATTTTCATAATAGCGTCGAACCTTTTTGAAAAGTTTCGGATTCTTTACATCAAGGAAGAAGTCCCCATTTGCAGCACCACGAAGAGTATCGAGGTCTTTTTTGAACTTAGAAGTGAGAGTCATTTGTTTGATTGTTTACCTTGTTATTATAAGGTGTATGACTTATAAAGTCAAGAGGACAGAAATAGTTCTGTCCAATGCTCCTTGAGGGGATCGAACCCACCTTAACCGAATTATGAGTTCGGTGCATTCACCAGATTGCTAAAGGAGCAATAACAACTTAAGATGCTTCGTTGTTGAGTTCTGTATAAATCTTTATCAAATCATCATTAGCAGGCACCATCACTGCTGCTTTTCCATCCTCATTTACAATCCCTATCGTTTCACCGTTCTCCACTCTCTCAAACAGTTCGTCAAACTTTTCTTCCCACTCAGCCACTGTGTAAATTTCCATTCGTGTAGTTGATGTATTTATTTGTAGGAGAAAACTCCCAATCGGAATGACACGATTCGAACGTGCGACCCCTGCTTCCCAAAAGCAGTGCTCTACCAAACTGAGCTACATTCCGTTGCATTAATTATACTACTTCTCATGCCCCTTGTCAAATGGTTCCCAGTGCTGCCATCCATAATGATGCACTGCCCACATACCAAGGATAGGAACAAACACAAGAAGAAACCCCATCACTCCAAGGCACCAAGGAGTCTGCATAGTTGCTCTAACGAACAGTTGTACGTGATTCATCAGTCTTCTTTATCACCAGTCTTTTTCATGTTGCTCATCATCCCATTCTGGTTCATAGAGCGGACAAGGTTCTTCAAATAAGTGCCCCATCCTTAATTGATAGATTCTCTCTCTAAGAGATTTGTAAAACTCTCTCTTTTCGTCCTCAGTCATTCCTTGTTTTCAAGCATTCTTTCTAGTGGATCTTTTTCTCCACGAACTATAGCACATGCCCTTCGATAGAATAAGTTGTCTGTGTTACCAGATTCTTCAAATGTTTTCTTCACCTTTACCCAATTATTATAGGTGTGTTCGTCCATTTGATTAAAGTTTTTTACTAGTTATGTTTTTATTCTAGTAAGAACAACCAAAAAGGCAACAAATGTGTTCATCCTGTAACACTGTTTAAGAAATTATTAAATTTTTTTAACGGAGAGTGAGAGAATCGAACTCTCAAGGGCTTTAACACCTCGACGCTTTTCAAGAGCGGTTCCGTCACCTATCGGATTGACTCTCCAAGTATTCTTTTTCTTTTTGATAGATTTGTTCTTGACCCGACCAAAGTTTATAACCTCGAACAACTTCAGGAACTAACCATTGATCTACTCTATAACAATACTTCCAATTTACTGGTTGAATGCAATTTGCCACAACCACTTGGAAGAAAGCTATTAAGTGAATCCAAAGAGATAACATTATCGAACTTCAAAGTCCAACTTACGAACCTTGCGTTGTCTTCTTGCCTCTTGCCAGGCAATGTCTTCAGGTTTCAAAACATTATTTGATTGTTTTGACTTGTAAGAGTTTAACATAACTATCTGCGATAAGTCAACTGCAGAAATGTTCTCTCCGTCTCTTATGGTTGTTACATTCGGGCAACCACAAGATACAGTTTTACCAACTCTTCCTACCAACTCTTTACTACAAGATCTACATCTTATTCTAATGGGGTCCATGATGTATTCATTTTTTACTTATTTATGATGGGTGATGAGGGATTCGAACCCCCGACATCCTCCGTGTAAAGGAGACGCTACTACCGCTGAGCTAATCACCCGACTCCCCCGCCTGGATTCGAACCAGGGACAAACAGATTAACAGTCTGCGATTCTACCGCTGAACTACAGGGGATTATCCAAAGGGATTTCTCCCTTGTTCCTTGCAGAGTTTGAAGTACAGTTTATAATACCTGCCCTTCATCTCCTTAAGGATTTTATTGTCCTCATCGAACCCCAACTGTCTGGTATGCGTGTAGCAACCTTCGAGTTCACCTATAAGTAATAAGATTTTTACGGGGTCCATACAATTAAGAGGACAAGCGAAATACGGGATTTGAACCCGTGACACCAACTTGGAAGGATGGGATGTTACCACTACACCAATTTCGCATAAGGGTCATAGTGACCCATGGAGAATAGGAGACTCGAACTCCTAACTTCCACCTTGCAAAGGTGGCACTCTACCAATTGAGTTAATCCCCCAAGTGGATCGGATATGATGATCCCGATCCGTATGATAGACAATGCCTATCAAGAGCCACATGTCGGACTTGAACCGACGACCTACCGCTTACAAGGCGGTTGCTCTACCACTGAGCTAAAATGGCGAGGCGACTCAAGTAGGATTCGAACCTACGACCGACTGCTTAGAAGGCAGTTGCTCTATCCAGCTGAGCTATTGAGTCATGAGTGGTAGTTCCTATCGCCTCTAACCCTGAACTACCAAGGGGGTCACAGCAGTGGTCTCTCAACCACCTCCACATTATAAGGCATGTAGGGCACCTTGTCAACCATTACATCGTATCGATTTCCTGATCTTGTGTCCATTCCTCAGGTTCAATGGAGAGATAAGTCAACTCTTCCTGATCGGGAGGAATGTTAATCCACTCATCAAACTCTTCAGCAATCGCCACAGCATCAAACTGTGCCTCAATGTCTCCATCCGCAAGTTCATGAATACGACCAATCGACCAATCACGAATCATAGGTACAGTTTCAGTCGTCGTCTCTTCCATAATAATCTTTTCTGAAGTATCTGCTGAGGATGTTACTATTGTAGTACGCTGGTCCTCCTGTGTCAAGGGATTCGGTGAGGACTCCGTTGATAAAGAGTTGTCTTGTTTCTTCGTAGTTAGTTCTTCCCTTTGTTTTGTGGAGGGAAAGAATTTCTCTCTTGAAAAATATTCTGTTGCCAGTTTTTTCAATATCTTCTTTAAGTTCTGGACAAGACCCATAATACTTTTTCCAGTCCGATTCCTGTTTTACTTTTCTTTTCTTACCCTTTGGAGTTCTGAATGACCAAAAGTATTTCCTACCAATGTATCTTCGACCGTTTTCCAGATTTGTAATGAGATAGACAAAACCGAAGTTATCGCCAATATCCTTAGATAGAAAAGGTGATCCCTTAAAATACCACGGATTTTCATAATCAATATCTATACTCATCAAGAACATCAAGAACCTTGTTCAGGTATTTATGGGCCAAGTCTTTCTCTCCTTGCCACACATTTAATGGCTCTTGATCGACCTGATACTTTAATTTTAATACACGAACTTTCAGTTCTTCTTTTTTTACTTGATTACTAGGCATAAAAAGGAGGTTACTCAACCTCCTTATCTATACTCTTTTCAGTAGAAATTCCTATCCATGACTCCAAATAGTCAAGGTTTCCAAACATGTAATCATCATACTCTGCTGCCTTTCTGTAAGCATCCAAACATTCTTCTGTTATGTTATCAAAGTTGGAATCCTGAGAATGTGTTTCCTTTGACATCTTGCTTGATACCTCCGACTACATAAGACTCGACTTCTGTCTCCTGAGGGGCAACCTGAAGTCCCTTAGAAGAAATCCAGTGCTGTGTCCAAGGAAGTGGATTATTCTTCGCTGCAATGTCATAAACAGGTTTGAGACCGATTGCTTTCATTCTACGATTTGCAATCCATTCGACATACTGTTGCAACAGTTTGTCATTTAGACCAATCATAGATCCATCTTTGAACAGATAATCTGCCCACTTCTTCTCTTCATTTACAGCACGATCAAACATCTTATAAGTCCACTCTTCCTCTTCCTTCATAATCTGCTTCATCTCAGGATCATCACCTGACCTCCACTTATTCAGGATGTTTTGAGTAATTGCAAGATGCTGATTTTCATCTCGTGCGATGAGAGAGATAATTTTAGCGGATCCTTCCATAAGCTTGAGTTCTCCAAATGCAAACGAGCAAGCGAAGGAGACATAGAACCTAATGCCTTCAAGAATGTTGACGTTTGCAATTGCTCTGTAGAGTTTTCTTTTGACATCTTTACTTTCCCACTGTGATGATGGTGAATCTCTGAAATCTTGTTGCCACATACTTCCAGTGCCCCATTTCTGAGCACTGTTGATAAAGTCATCATACGCCTCTGTAACGGTGCTAGCACGTTCTAGAATACGTGGATCACTAACAATCTTATCAAACACCTCTGAAGGGTCTGAATAGACGTTCTTGATGATGTAGGTGTAAGAGCGACTGTGGATCATTTCCATAAATCCCCAGACTTCCATACATGCTTCCAGTTCTGGAAGTGAACAGTATGGAATAAATGCCATACCAGGACCACGACCCTGAATAGAATCAAGCATAATCTGATACTTCAGATTAGAAGTATAGATGTGCTTTTGTTCTGGGCGCAGTGTCTGGTAGTCTCCGCGATCTTTCTGCAATGATACTTCTTCTGGTCTCCAAAAGTATCCAAGTTGTTGAGTAGTAAGTTTATCGAAAACTGGATACTTATAAGAGTCATACCTCTGGATTCCCAAAGGTTTACCAAAGAACATTGGTTGTTTTTTAGTGTTCACTTGTTCCGTATTAAATACGGTCATTCCATCTATCTCAGGTTTTTGTTCTTTGGTTGCCAGAAAATCGTATTGCATTCGTTACCTCTTTTGATTCTTGTATGTATTATAACTTAAATTTTACAGGATTCGCAATCCTCCTCTTCAGCACTCTCAATATCATTTAGAAGATTTTGAAGTTCAGACTTTTCATCAGTCACTTCATCATTCTTTTGATCATAAGTATTCTGATAATAAGAAGTCTTCCACCCATACTTGTAAGTAGTGAGGAAGTCTTGTGCCATTACAGAAACAGGAACTTCATTATCGGGATAGTTTTCTGGATTATAACTCCAGTTTCCACTAATTGCCTGGTCAAAGAACTTTTGAATTACAGCAATCACATTGATGTATCCACGATTGGATTCCATTTCCCAAAGTAAGGTGTAGTTGTTCTTCAGGGTATTGTACTGTGGAACAATCTGCTTAAGAGGTCCCTTCTTCGACTTTTTAATGGACAGGTAGTCTCTAGGTGGTTCGATTCCGTTAGTTGCATTTGACACAACGGAACTGCTCTCTGAAGGCATTTGTGCGGACAGTGTTGAGTGCCTAAGACCGTGTTCCAAGATAGATTCTCTAAGACCTTCCCAATCATGCGCCAATTCAATCGAAGTAATTTCGTCTACATCCTTCTTGTATGTATCAATGGGGAGAATACCATCAGAATACTTGGTGCGTCCAAAGTTTTCGCAGTATCCTTTCTCCTTTGCAAGATTGTTTGATGCTTTCAGGAGATAGTATTGGAAGGATTCGGAAAGACCATGAGCAGCGTCCCATGCCTCCTGAGAATCGTAGTTGAACCCCAGTTTCGCCAAATAGTGGGCGAGACCAATAAAACCTATTCCAAGCGACCTACGTGCTTTTGTGGCGCGTTCTGCTGCCTTTACAGGATACTCCTGGTAGTCAATCAGTTCATCCAGTCCACGGACAGAAAGATCACAAAGTTCTTCCAGTTCCTCATCAGATTTGATTTTTCCTACATTCACAGCAGAAAGAATACAGAGGGCAATCTCACCCAACTCATCGTCAATGTGATTGATAGGATCTGTTGGAAGTGTAATCTCCTGACAAAGATTACTCATACTAACTTTATCTTTGAAAGAAGAATGAGTATTACAATGGTCGATGTTCATAATGTAGATACGACCAGTCTCTGCTCTCTCCTTCAGAAGGTCCAGAATCAGTTCTTGAGCACCGATTGTCTTTCTAGGGATGCTAGTGTCTGATTCGTAACGACAGTACAAATCGTCAAACTGACTAGTCCCGAAACTATCATAAAGCCCAGGGACATCATGAGGACTGAAAAGTGAAATCTCTCCGTTTTGGATGAAACGCTCATAGAATAGTTTTGAAATCTGGATGCTGTAGTCGAGTTTTCGTACACGATTATCCTCCGTACCTTTGTTGTTTTTGAGAACTAAGATGTCTTCGATTTCTTGGTGCCAGATGGGGAAGTGGACTGTTGCGCTTCCACCTCTGATGCCATTTTGTGTGCAGCATCGGACAGTTGCTTCAAACTTTTTGAGAAATGGAACAACGCCTGTGTG
>Ga0255751_10001901_pt1 | contig 19721 bp, 24 predicted proteins | sample 071ome_20_FD_179951 | JGI IMG/M metagenome (GOLD analysis project Ga0255751, IMG submission 179951) | Coastal salt marsh microbial communities from the Groves Creek Marsh, Skidaway Island, Georgia - 071412BT metaG (version 2) | ecosystem: Environmental > Aquatic > Marine > Intertidal zone >...
GTGTCGTGAACCTTTGCGTTTCGGCACTTGACATTACCACGATCGTAACCAGCCACGAGGTAGTCCGTCCTTCCAGACACCTGACTCGTGACTGTTCCTCCGTGACGCGTGATCATATCGACGATCTCCTCGCGACTCCAACGCTTGAAGACACCGGTGATGGCGAACTTCACATCCTTGAACGCCTTCTTGGATAACTTGGGAACACGCTTCTTCATCGTGGCGCGAACCGGCTCCATGAACCTGTCCTTGAGATCGGGATAAATGTGCAACTTATTCTTAGTGTCCAAAAGGAAATCCTTGAGATCCTTCTTGCTCACCACGCCGACACACCCGCGGTCAAGAAGGCGGTCGATGGAATACTTGGGAACCTTGAGTCCATTCTCGTGAACCACGATGAACATCTTGTCCGTTCGGTTGAAAATATCCTCGTGCTTCTCCAATGTAGCCACCAGGTCAAAGGGTTTGTCACGGATCACCATGTCAAAGCAGGGGGCGATATCAAGCTTGGTCATCAGATTGCGAACGTAGCGGTCCATTGTTTTTTCGTACTTACCTTTGTTTTCTTTTCTTTAATCCAAGAATTCGAGGATCTCCGTTACCTGCTTCTTTGGCGCTTCCTTGATTATTCCTAACTGCTTGTAAATCTTTCGACGCTTGTAATACATCGCGTCGAATGGACCCCAGTTGTCATGGAGATCTATGATCTTGGGTGGGTTGCGCCGTGACCCCCCTTCTCTCATACATCTTCCCACGGCTTGCACCACATCCGACTTAGGCGTCACCATGAACACAGTGTCTACATCTCCAATATCTAAGCCCTCGTGAGCCATGTTGAATGTTCCAATGATCACCATCTTTGTCGCCGACTCGTCCAGATCTGCTTCTTTCATTCCACCAATGTAAAGACCAGAGTCTGGTATATTTTCCTTTAACCAGAAGCAGTGATCCCTTCGGTCGGTTAGGATCAGAACCTTTCTGTGACCAAGTTCATTCATCTTTTCCAGGATGATCTTGTTGCGCTCTTTGTCCTCCACCAACATCGTGATGGCTTCTGCCATGGAAACCTTTCCGAAACGACTCGTGGGAAACGGCTGGTAGTAGATGTCCAGCTTGGGCTTGATGGCATCCATCGTGACCTCATCGTCTTGCTTGCGTTCCACCATGTAGGCTTGTGGACCCAGAAACCAGTAAAGCACATTGGTGAGTCCATCTTTTCTCTCAGGAGTCGCACTCAACCCTAGGGTGTATTTCGGACACATGCGAAGCATCGACTGTGAAAAGACCCGCGCGCAGATGTGATGGGCTTCGTCCACGATGACCAGTCCCACAGACTCGAATGCCTCAACCGGAAAGTCCCGTGACGTAAATGTTTGAAGCATGCCGATCACAAATGGATTTTCAATCTCGAACTTTTCCTGCTGGATGCGTCCCACAGACATCCCGGGACAGAACTCTTCAATCCGTTGCTTCCACTGGTTCGCGAGGAACTCTTTGTGCACCATGATCATAGTTCGGACACCCAATTTGCTTGCTATTTTTATGGCGCAAACAGTTTTGCCAAATCCACACGGCAATGAAAGCACTCCTCCACCACATTTTTTCATAGATTCCATAACCTTCTTAACTGCCTCGGGCTGATTGATGTCCTTGCGAAGTTTTCCACTGAACGGGATTTCATACTTGACCGGCTCGGGACGCTTGTCCTTGGGTTCCGCTTCGACGTGCTGTTTTCCATAGTGTTGTGGAATGCACAGGTTGTCCTTGTTACGCCGAAAGACTTTGAACGGAATCCCACGGGGAGCATAGTCCGTGTTGACTTCAGGGGTGACCGTGAGTGCCTTTTCGAGATCACGATCCCTCGGAACGATGAACCCAGACCGAGATATCATATTTTTATCTCCTACAATAAGTAAGAAATGAACGCTATCCCTAATAACCATTCATGCATGGCGGGTCTTGCCAACCTCGGTGTTGCAACTGCCTTTGGTGCTCTCATGGTGAGCATGGAGCAGACCTGTGGTGCCTTTATCGTCGAGGGTCAGCGCCAGCGTTTGACTGTCATGAAGGCACTCAGGGCCGGCGAGGAGGCCCCCGAGTTGGAGATCGATGACAATCAGATGGCGCTCCTTCAGGCTGGTCGGGCGTTCGCCTTGGTCTGTCTGTTCGGAATCTTCTTCATGGTGACCACCAGTCCTCTGGTCTCGAAGAAGCGCATCTTCCCGATGGAGTCCTTCACCTACCTGCTGGCGGGTCTTGCCACCCTGGCTTTCGCTCTCCAGATGTACCTGATGCGATCCATCCGTCGTGGAATCACCAGCGCCGAGCGTACCATGCGGTTCAGCCTCGCTGTCATCTACATGATATTCATGGGTGCCAGTCTTTTTGTGATGGCTAGATATTAGAAAGGATGACAGAATGCCCAGTGTGCTTCGATGACATCTGTGAAAAGACCACTGTCACTATGAATCCGTGTGGTCATCAAATTTGCTATCAATGTGTCCGTGACTGGAATATTCATGGAAACATTGTTTGCCCTATGTGCCGTACCGAGACACTGCCTAGAGTCGGCGAAGAACCCGAACAGGAACCTGAACCCGCCAGAAAGTGCGAAGAACAAACCAACTTTATATTTTTGACCACCGGTCTGGCGTGCTTCTTTTATACTAGTCTTCATCTTTTAGGTCTTTGAGCGTCAATCAATTTTGTGATGCACTCGGGCAAGGCTTTGACATCTTGCCAAGCCTGATTCAAACAATAAAGAAAAATTCTATAATTTTCAGAAGGTATATCACGAGTATATTCATCAAAATCACCATACTTATCTTCACAGACCCACCATTTGAACATTTCATCTGAACAATTTCCACCAGGATGACGGATTTCGCATGTAATTTCTTTGACGTAGAATTTTAATTTACGTGGTTCTTTACCAGGTTCGTGGAATGTAGCATCGACGTGCATAATATGATAGTAGTCCCTGTTGTAACCATTTTCTTCAAGGTATTTTTCCAAATAAGATTTAGCGTCAGAATAATACCATATCATTTCTAGGTCATCTTCTGAATCGTAACCATTTTCTTCATCCATGTAGATGGATGGCCATAATAGCTTCTCCGCATAAACATCTGTTATTTCCATGAAGCATTTTTCAATAATAGACACCTTTTCCTCGTCCTCTGGCATTTCTTCAAACCATCCAAGCCATCCTGGAAATGTTACCTTCATTTACCTTCGCAATTATTCTATCTTTTAATATCAGTATGGAGGTCAAAGATGCTGTTTTTGGCTTTTATTTGAGCCCTTCGTCGGCTGTTTACATTCCCAAGGAGGGGGTGGAGACCAAGAAGATGAAGGACGGGACAATCATCAAGGTGCCCAAGTTCATGTACCATCCACTGACAATCGAGATCATGCCACGGGCGGACTACAAGACCATCCAGCACCCAAAGCGAAAGAACTTTCTCTTTTCGATGCGAGAGACCAAACCCGTCCCGGCGGACATTCGCAAGTACATCGAGAATCCCGAACCTGAAAAGTTGAGGGAGGCACTGACCATCATCCAGCGACGCATCCGTCAGATGTTCGAGACACCGATACAGACGATGACCCTTGTTGCATTTCGTTTCGATGGAGTTCCGTGGAAGGTGCACAGAATGCATTGGGACGAAAAGCAGGAGGTGAGTTACCGCAAGGACGGGGAATGGGTCACTACGACCATGAAGCGGCTCGGGAATCCATGGGACCTCAAGAGCAAGGTGGAGCGGGACAGAAAGAAGGCAGAAGTTTTTAATGTAATTAGTAATTTATTAGAAGATAAAGACAAAATACCATACGTGTCTAGGATGCTGATGGACCGCTTTCGGTGACGCGGAAGCACTCGAAGCGTGGGTCGAAGATGTTTGACAGCACCCGCTCGACCGTGTCCTCCCAAAACTCATCGTCCCGGGTGAAGGGGATCGTGTTCAGCTTGGGCTCCTGTCCCTCTCGGCGAAGGCACTCGACCAAAAAGCCTCGCTCGAGGTCGACCATCCGAAGGTAAGCCTGGCACTGGGCCATCTCGTAACTGCGGACCTCGTTGAAAAGCCTGCCACCCGCTCGGTTCTTGAACTCGACGAGTTCGTTGTCCTCGGTGCGTCCGTCAATGAGACCGACCACAACCACATTAGGGTGGATCCGGAGAGTGTACCTGTCCGTGGGCTTGAATGCGTTCTTGCCAGTCTCGCGACACCACTGATCGAGCGTCGAACCCTCCTTGCGCGTCCCGTGATTCTGGAAGACCTTGGTGCGCGTGGCCTCATTGAGGAACTGCTTCTGCTCGGCGGTGAAGGCGGAAGCACGTTTGTCGTCCGAGACCGACTTGAGCACCCCACCGATGTCGCCGGTGTTCTCGGTTTTGATCTTGCGCGCCTCCTCCATGATCTGCTTGGCGTTGGCATTCCCGTAGACAAAGTCGTCTTTCTTTTTCCAATCAGGCGTCCCGTGATTTTTCACATACTCCTTGAACGCATCGGGTCGGTTGCGCTTCCAAAACTTTTCGGCTGCCTCGCGAGGTGAGCAGAACTTGGCACCATAGCCAGCCAAGTTACCCAACTCAGACGAATTGATCTTTAGCGCGGTTTGCATCTTTGTAAGTCCATGTCCCACTCCCTTAATTGGGTCACCTGAATAATTTTTAGTCCTTCATATTAAAGGATGATCCTTGGTATCTCAGCCCTAGTCATCGCGATCATTGCCCTCGCGCTCACCCTTTGGAGGATGTTCATGAAACCTAAGCCCGAGCCCGTCGTGGTTTACCAGCAGCCCATGTGGTACCAAGAGCCCCTTTGGTTGCGCCGCCGCCCTTTCTACAGACGCCCCCATCATCACCGCCGTCACCGTCGCGATTAAATAATCAAAACTAATAGTAGTTCATATGTCGGGACCTTCTGGTGCAGTCGCACGTCTTGTGGCAACGGGAGCACAAGATGTATTTTTAACAGGAGAAAAACCTGATGTGAGTTTTTTTAATAGCACACTCTACAAACGTCACACGAACTTTGCACAATTTCAACAGGAACAAATCATAGAAGGAAATCCAGTAGCTGGTGGAACTTCTATGATTACTTTCAAGCGATCGGGTGACCTTTTGAGTTATTGTTTCATTACTGCCACACAGAGTAATCAGTCTCAGTTGATTGACACGTGGTCAAATGTCATATCAAAGGCGGAACTCTATATCGGCGAACAGTTGGTAGACACTCAGGACTCTAATTTTTCAGAAGAACTTGCGGTGGATCTATTTGCCGATTCAATGTCCAAGTCCTATCTAGCAAGTCTCCATGGAGGTCTGGGAAGCGAGTCTTACTTTTATCCGTTTCGTTTCTTCTTTTGTGAAAAATGGGCTTCAAGCTTGCCCATAGTTGGTCTGCAGTATAGCGACGTTCGTCTTAAAATCACGTGGTCAGCGAATCTGAATTCAAATTACAGTATCAAGTTTTATGCAAACTACATCGCACTAGATGAAATAGAACGCAACCACTTTGCCACCAAACCATTGCAGATGCTAATTTATCAAGTTCAAAAACAAACGGCTTCGAACACGACCGCCATGGAACTTTATTTCAACAATCCCGTAAAATTCATTTGCTCCAGTAACGCAAGTTCCGATAACGCATTAGTGTCGATAGCCAATACTGTGAAACTTCAAGTCAATGGTGTGGATATGACCGATGACATTCTTTCTATACCATTTTTCACAGCCGTCCCAAGTTATTACCACACGGACTACTCGGCTTCCAATGCAGAAAATATGTTCTTCTATCCTTTTTGTCTACATGCTTCTAGATTTCAGCCCTCCGGGACGCTGAACTTTAGTCGACTCGATAGTTTTAGAATTTTGTGTTCTCAGTCCATCAATAGAGATATTTATGCGGTGAACTACAACATCCTTAAAATCCAAAATGGGATTGGGGGTCTAATGTTTGCCAATTAATATCAACATAAATATCAATGGGGCGAACCAATTATTCTTACAATGGAATGCTGTCTGCGATCGCCAGAAAACCTCTTCACAGGTTCACAAGTTATGAAAAGAATTCGAGCAGCATTTCTACGATCTTTGGCAATGAATACTCAACCATCAATAAACGAGGGAACGATTCATTGACAAGCATCGTGAGCAATGATTTCAATACACCAGAGGAGTATCTCAAGAATACCAACGTGGGTCCAATCATTCTCATCACGGGCGCAAGGACAGTCAACGTGAATCAAAATGATTCCTACTCGGATTTAGGAGCTACCGCGCGGGACGGTGAAGATATCACCACAGACACCTCGGCGGTAGACACATCCACACCCGGAACATACACCGTGACATACACAGCCACAGAAACCATTGATTCTGTTGTTTACACGAGGGTTGAAAAACGTTACGTCAAGGTGGTGGCGACGGGGGCAGTCGCAGATCCTACGGGAACGCCCGACGATCCATTCATTCTGACGGTGTCCGAAACCGCTCCACACCTCGCGTCCGGATTAACGCTTTACAGAGGAAAGACCTACAAGTTCGATTATACCAGCTTCGCTTCCGATCCTCCCATCCAACTCACAACCTCCGTCGCGTCTCCACAATCGGACAGTGTCAAGTGGGATGTGGGCATTCGGGAGACAGGAGATCGCTATTTTATTTGGACGGTGCCAGAAACTGTTCCAGATACAATGTATTGGTACTACGCCAATGCCTCTTCCACAAATGACTCGCTGACCATAGAGTATCCCACGGATCGAGCGCTGCCCACAAGGTACAAGATTCGCTGGCTGGATCCATACCAAATCTTCCCCGCCAAGATTGACCGAGATAATATGGACAATGCACTCGCCCGCATTGAAAACCTATTCACCGGAAGAAGACCGATCTCCGAAGCCGCCGGACTCCACTATGATACCACCATGACCATGGCCGGAAATCCATCGCTCGACGCAGCAGCCAGAGGAGGTCCCACCGCATCGGATTACGAAGGCATGGTTTTCAGCGGGTGGACGGAATCCGGTGCGATCACTTGGAAAGCCACTCAAGACACAACCACGGTTGCAGGTAACGACGGTCTTTATGACGACTCGGGTGTGGCAAAAAACAGCACGGAGATGACCATGGCACACGAAGCACTTCACGCCTTGGGCGTCGGTTCGTCATTCAGTATCATAGGAAGAAACTACAACGGAAATACCGGTCTCATGATTCGTCACCCCACGGATCCGGGAGCGGAAGGAAGTGAAAACTATTTGTGGACAGGTGCAAATGCACTCGCGTGGTACAAGACGCACTTTGGAAGCACGGTAAGCACCGACATCGAGGGCGTCCCCATGAAAACGGGAGACAGCGCCCACTGGGACGACAATAACAGCGGTGGAAGGGCAGTTGAACGCACCATCAACGGCAAGACCTATCTCGCCATTTGGGATGAAATCGTTACGGCGACGGGTGGAGACTACATCACAGGCATGACCGTAGGGATGCTTAAGGATGTTGGGTTATCAATCGATATGAGCAACGTGGAAACACCACCACTGACGACGGTAGCCAAGACATGGGCTTTTGATGTGGGCGCCGGTCTCACACTGACACCGAACACTTCAACCTATTCGAACGTCTATACGGCAACGTCACTCGCCGGAACCAACCCGGAAATTATAATTGAACCAGGGGATGTCGTGAAACTCAACATTCTCGCAGGAGGAGCCTCGGTGCGCGTCTATTCGCCCACGTCATCGGGCGTGATGGAATGGGATCCTCTCACGTCTGGAATCACGTCCGGAACACTCAGCGTGGAACCCACCTCGGCAAATGTTGAGCAATGGCTTTACAATAGCGTATTTTACACGGACGGAACAAATCAGGGTAAAATCACAGTGAAAGATATTGTATACGACGAAGGAAGAGATCACGACGATGACGGGGTCTACAACAACAGAGACCCTCAAAGCCTTGCCTTTGTTCCGGAATATACAATTTTCACTGGTCTCAAATCCGACGCGAATATGAAATGGCAGGGGAGTTCTACGGGGTATTACTCGTCGAACACTGTAACGACCACCAACTTCCCACTCTACAAGAGTTATAGTTCCGCCACCGAACCCGCGAGTGGTTTTACCTCCGCCGATGGAGAACCCTGGGCGCTGTCCGCGGCAGTGGTGTGCGGAAGACGGAAGGCGGGGTGGGCTCAGGACTCGGGCATCGTTCTGCTGAGCGCGCAGGGAGGGGCAGACGGCAACGTCACCCTGTCCACCCACGAAAATAAGGAGACCGGTGCGTTCTACGCGAAATTCAAATACGGCGACTTTGAGATGACCACCAGCAACATAGAATACAACCACTACTACACAGGGTTCTATGTAGATTACGACGGAGCTACCGGGTTCCGATTGTTTACCTACGACTACAAAACCGAAACGCTGTCACAAGCCACACCCGTATCCGCAGACTCGGTCGGGCAGATGAGGGCAGCGAACTTTGAAATCGCCAAGACACCCGGGGCGACACGCTACTGGAATGGGAAAATCTCACATGTAACGGTCACGACACTGAGAACTGGCGTGGCTCTTCCCACGAACGCAGAGGTACTCTCCATGATCAAGACTCCGGACCAGTGGCTCACAAATTACAAGGTGGGAAATCCATTCCGTCTGCCGGGCGCGACGAGCGACGCCAGTGTCCCCGTGACGCCTACTTCACTGACACTAGATATTTTCACTTTTTATAGATTGAATGGGGATTTAGTCTATACACAAGGTTCATATGCCTCACCGAACTTGAGTATTAGTGCAGAATTGGCAAGAGGCGCAACTTATGAAATTGATCTCACCGACACTGACTTGACCGGCAAAGAGATCCGTCTTTCCACAAGTTCTGTCTATCACATCGATCTGGCATCCGCGCAGTCCAATATCTACACCAGTAATGTCACTTACGAGTCGGACAAGATCACAATTCTGGCGGGTGATGACACCCCAGACTACTTGTATCTGTTCGATAATCTCGGGTCGGCGACGCCCCGCGACGGTCCGATTAATTTCACGGGCAGTGGATATGCACCGACCGGCTCGACACCGGTTTCCTTCGCGCAACGCGAATTTGGTTACAGCGATTCCACCGACATACAGAAATCGGCACAGGCAACGAAGGTCTATTTCTTCACAGGACTCTTGGCGGGCGGACCAACCGTACCCAATCCAACTGAAAGTTTCATAAATCAAGTATCATATGATGCAACCGAACATTTTCTGGTAAATAATTAATAATGACGACTCTATTATTTATTGCTTTGGTTTTGCTATTTTTTTCATCCAGACGGGAGATCCATCATATCTATGAGTTGGTGGCAGGGGCCCAAACCAGTCGGCCGCAAACTCATAGTTCTAGTAAATTATTTCACGAGTATAACTAAATGAGGAATGTTTTCACTGTCGGGTCTGAGGCGGTGGTTGTGGGGCTCGTTCTGCTCCTGCTTCTCGCCTTCACCTCAAGGCTCCCGGTGCACCCGGCGATCGCCGTCGTGCTTGCTGGCGCCCTTACTCACGTCGCGTTTGAGTATCTCGGTCTTAACCGCTGGTGGTGTATGGTGACCTATCAGTGACGAATCGCCACATAGGCAAAACGACACACTATGTAGACAAAGAACCCACCCAAAAATCCAGTGATTCCCACGACCAACCACCCGGGCATTACTAGATTTAATAGCGAATTTTGTTGCCTTCCACGCGCCACTCGCGCTCGCGACGTACTATCACCAGCCTCGGTGCCACGATGTTCATCGCCTTGCCGTAAACGCCAAATTGGTCGTTCACGTAGGTGAGCAGTCCTTCCAGTTTTTCACCGAATGTCATGTCGACCGTTCCACGCGTCCTCCAGTGGTTCCAGAACTCCTCCACCATCTCACCACTGACCGCCATGAAGGTGTCCATGCAGTCGCGAAACAACTGGTCGCGAACGGACCGCTTGTCGATGACCTGGATCTGATGCTTCCAGTCGGCGTCACGGATCTTCCCGTCGATCGAATCGACCGTCAACTTTCTCAATTCGGTCCCAGTTTTGTTTATGGTGTAGTTCTCCCTGTGATACCAGGGCATGTTCCACATGGAGCCCCTCTGTATTTCGGCTTTAAGGCGGACGACCCCCTCGACCTTCCCGATGATCGCTTGCTCCTCTTCATGGTCGGTGTTGATCCGCGTCAATTTGGTGAGCATCACGGTAGGGTCGGTCATACAGTGCTGGTTAGGATCGTCTCCAGGCTCTCGTGGGACCGTTCCTCGAGTCTCCCTAAGCCACTGATAGTACATGGGGTTGTGTGTGCGCCCCACGTGGACCTCGCCCGTCAGGTAACTGAACGTCGTGTGGCACTGGGTACACCACATCTGATCGCATCCCTCGGTCTTGTGAATGTAGATCGAGCACTTGGGGCATGGACGCGACTCCTTCATGATCATCTTGACCGTCTCGACCATGTCCTTGTTGCACTCGTGGTCATCTTCCTTTTCGGCAAAGCACTCCTTGCATATTTTCTTCTTGCAGGTGCCACATACCCACTTGCTGGTGTCCACGAAGCCGTTACACTCTTCAAGCGGACACGGACGGTTGTAGACCACCTTGGGCGGGGCTCTGGATCTTCTGTAACCCTCCATGAAAGGGTACCGAGAACGCACGGCGTGGCGCTTTTCCTCCCACCAGTCTCTGTACATGACCAACTCGGGGTGCTCCATCAGGTCCATCTCGATCATCTTACCCATGTAGATGTAGGCTGCCATCGCGTCGGGAGGAAGGTAATCGGTCGTGAGTTTGTCGTATGACTCCTTCCACTTCATGATCCAATGCTCGAGGACACGACCCAAGGAAGTCTTGGAGTAAGCTCCGAAACGCCAAAATATCTTCCTTCCGTATTGATCGGGCGTCGGACGATGTCCAATATGTGCTATGTGCGAACCTAGGAATCCCTGATAAAAACAGTTGGAAAGATTGTTGATCTCGTACTGGGTTCGCCTCGCCATCTCATCAGTGTATATCTCGGGTTTGCGCAATTTCTCGCGGTCCAGAAGGATCTTCTCGCGGTGGTTCTTGAGATCCTTGAGGCGCCAGGTCTTGCTGAAGTGCTTGATCAGAAAGTTGGGATCGAAGGGCTCCTTGCAGCCCATGCAGTGGGGCTCCATCTCCTTTGAGAGAATGTAGGTCTGGGTGCACTGGACGCATGCCGCAAAGTCACACCCGCCACATGACACTTTGGCACGTCGGGTGCCCGTGAAGGTCTCGCAACAGATCATGCATTCTGACATATTTCCTATGCTACTGGTAAGATGGAGCGCCTAATCTCTAAATTGAATCGCCCTCCGGTTCGTTTTAACCGTGATGGGTTCCTCAAGTCCTTGAATAAAAATTCGAAGGAGGCCATCATCGCCATGAGGGACTCGCCCGAACTGAAGAAGGCAGTCATCGTGGATGTGCTCCAGCGATTCCACAAGATTCTCAAGACAGCCAAGTTTCCGGATGACGTTTCCTTGGTGCCGAACGGTTTCTTCCTTTACGGCGGTCAGGTCATCCAGGAGGTCTTTCAGCAGACCAAGAACCTCGTGGATCCCAAGATTCGTGCCGCCATGGAGATGACCCCGAGTTCGGACTACGATGGGCAGATCATTCTCAAGTTCAAGGAAGATGGCAAGATTTCGGACAAGGAAAACATTTCCAAGGAAATCAAACTCAAGGCGTTCCTCAAGAAGGCAATGACCAAGGCGGCGCAACCCTATGGATCCCTGTTCAAGGTCAGTGTGCGCACCAAACTTCCCCACGTCATCGACGTATCGCTGCAGGATACCAAGACCGGCTTCGACTACGCAGAGTTCCACGCGGTCAATGGATATATGAGCGATCGCACCGGCAACGAATATACCGAGCGGGGCAGCGACCGTCTTGCGCAGACCAAGTGCTGCGTCGAGACCCTGAAGAGCCTGGGGCTTCCGGTCCTGAACGTGAAGTCTCTTTTGTACGACCAGTTGTTTGCATTGGACAGCATGCTCACCGGAAACAGCCACCGTAAGGCAGTCCGACCGGACAAGTGCCAACAGAGGTTCGTGCGCATGACCTTTCTCTATGACCTGCTTAAGAAGTCCAAAAAGAGCATCCCTAGGGACGTCCAGATGCTAGTTAAAGAAATTGTGGAAAGAATGGACAAGCCACGATACGCCAAGTACTTCAAACAATGCTCTGTGAAAATTCATTAATTACTCAATTAAAAAGTTCACAACACACATATTCAATGGACGACTTGGATTTACAGAACACAGATGCTGTAACGTATCTAAAATATCTTCCACCACAATCCATACAGTGTATTATATGCGACCCACCATTTGGAATCGGTGAAGACATGTTCGACAAACACTACGCCAGAAATTCCAAACACGTTATCGAAGGGTATCAGACTGCTCCGACACAGGCAGTGATGTATCAAAAATGGGCAGAGTCATGGATCCATGAAATTCCACGCGTCATGAAAAGCAATGGGACATTGTACATTGTTTGTGCATGGAATCACGTCTGTGACATTGAACTGGCGATAAGATCGGCTCCATCTCCAGGTCTCACCGTTGTCAATCACATCATCTGGAAATACAACTTTGGCGTCTACACACAGAAGAAGTTTGTGTCGTCTCATTATCACATATTGAGATGCTCAATCGGAAACAACGTTCCAAAGTTTTATAATAGATCTTTCTTCAACGAAACGGACAAGACGGAAGGTGGTGGAAGTTCTCAATATCTTGATATGGAAGATGTATGGATCATTCCAAAAGAATATTCACAGGGATCCAAAAAGAATGTCAACAAACTTCCAGATGCCCTGGTGAGAAAGATGATAAAGTACTCCTCTGCACCGGGTGACGTGGTTGCCGACTTCTTTCTTGGAAATTTCACTACTGCCTACGTGGCACGAAGAGAAGGAAGACGCTTCAGAGGTTGCGAAATTAATGAAAATACCTTTAATCAACATTATGAAGACGTAAGGAAAATGGAATTTACCACAGAGGTAGACCACGAAAAACCGTCAACAAAACCGGAAAATTCAGGAAAGCCCATCTCTGAGGAAGAGAAACAACAAATAATATCATTGTTCGATGATACTATAAAAGTTAAAAAGACAAAAAAAGAAACGGTCCAATTTCTCATGGAACAATTTGGAAGAGGTCACTTTAGCATAATCAATGTTTTGAAATCATGCAATCGCTAAGACGGTTCTTATATTCTCAGATGCCATCTCGCGATATTCGCTTTGATGATAAAGTCCATAAATTAATCCATCTCTAGCAAGTATTTCCCTCAGTTTCAATGTTACGCCATCCCACCCTCCACGACGCCCTTGTGCCACGTTTTGATTCCATACTCGAATACGTTCTTCTTGTGCCGTCCTAAGAAGATTTCTTATGTTTTCCACGGACTCATTGTCGTGAGCAACCAACATGCCCTGCATGGTCACGTCGCCTCTTGAAAACCACGAGAATGTGAAGGCGTCTGAAGCAAGGGTGGAGTCCCTCCTCACGGGATCGTTTTGTTTGTCCCACATGAAACCAGATCTCAAACCATCTCCACCACTTTTCATTTCAATGTCTTGAATAGTATTCGTAAACCCGTCTCTGCCAGTTCTTCCCGGCGCCAGTTGAAAATCAGGCCATAGGTGTGCAGTCAGTACATCTCTGGCTTGATGCGTCCTCCAATTGTAATTATCCAGTAGTCCAGGATTGAGGCGACTCGCTTCTTGAAGATGATAAAGCCAGTTTCCTTCCATTCTATTTTTTCCGCGAGTTTCCTCTTTAAAACTAAAACACCAAGTACTTCAAACAATGCTCTGTGAAAATTCATTAATTACGAACATCGAGATTGACATGAAAACTTCTTTGGCGACATTGAAAGTTGTGTGCGCTCACTGCGGAAGGATAAACCACCACGTGGTTCACAACGCCGCAAAGCGGGACGAAACGGGTATTCACGTACATTTTGAATACGAAAAGATGAGCGAACGCTATTGCACTTCGCGAAAATGTGGAAAATTTTATGAATTGTATTAGTATGCTTCACGAAAATATCAAATCATTGGTACTAAAGGCATACGGCGATAACCTGCCCGAGTGCGCCATCTGCTTGGAAAACAACTCCCAATCAGATGCCGATATATTAGATTGCGGTCATGTGTTTCATAGGACCTGTAGTGAAAAACTTAGAAAACCCTTTTGTCCTTGCTGTAGATACCCCATCGAGTACGATTCCGACGAACCTATTTATGTCCCCGGCGGACGTATTCTGCCTCGATGCACTGCTTGTGGAATCGTGGGACACACACGAAGAAGTCGGAGATGTTTTAAACACCCATCTGCTCGTCATAACTCTTCTTAGCATGGCAGTGAGGACAGACTGCCATCAAATTGCAACGTTCATTACTTCCCCCTCTAAACAATGGTGTTATGTGATCCACCTGGTATGTGTGATCCAGTAGGCGATTGCACAATCCACAAATCCACCTCTGTTCAGCGGCAACCTTCTTTTTCATCATCGAACCGACCCTTCGTTTCTGCTTTACAGGCTTGACGTAGGATGACACCAGTCTCCTGGCAACTTCGTAACTTATCGTGTGACCCATTGAGGTAACAACAAAGCCAGCCGGAAACCGGCTCATCTCCTTCTATTACGCAGGGAAATTCTAGAAAGTATCTTCTTCATCATGCGAACCTGATTTGCCACCCTGGCTTCCACCTCGCGTTGATTTTCTCTAATGCTGATCGCGATGCTCTCCTCACGGTACTTGCGCAACTCGTCTGTAGACAGTCTACGAACCTTCCAAGGTCGGGTGGTTCCGAACTCTGCATATAGACGCTTTGTGAAACTTGTGCCTGGTATGGTCAATCTTGGACATGGATCCATTAGTCCCTTTTAATATCCTTAGAATATCTTGAGACCCAAAATGGTATTATTACCCCTCGACATGCACTCACCATTACTGTCACTCCATACACTGCGCCCCAAAATAAAGTCATGGTTGCCAATATGCTGTTCTCTTCCATACTAATGTCACCTACGCAAAAAATCTTTAATTATCTTCCATGACCACCAAAATGACCCTCCTACTATGGGAACACCCAACACGACTGCCTTGGCGCCCAATGACTTGGTGCACTCAATCAGACAAAGTGGAAGCATCGCACACCGACTCCACGGGTAGACGATTACGCGCATGGTCTTGGTGAATATGTTAGGGTACAACTCATAGGCTGCCAAACTCATGTTGGACACTTCGGCCCACTTGAGTGCGAGATCCACATCTTCGTTGTCCTGTTCCGTCGCCAAGATGGCATACGAAACCACGTGATGCGCAAGTAGGATCTGCCACATGCCCGGATAAACATCACGATTGTTGAAAAGCAAAAAGAAATCAGCCAAGAAGTAACTCTTTGAAACCACGAACCCAGGATTCCACGTGAACACGGAGGCCATGTGGAACAAGTTCACAATCACATGAGTCTTCTTCGGTGAAAATCGTCTCTCAAAAAAGGAATGGATGCCGATGAAAGCCGGCGCAAACCACATCCTTGTTCTATTCTACTTTTGGAGTTTTTTCTTTAATGTTTTTCCTCATCACTGGAGGCATCATTTTCAATGTCGCGTCAACCACAAGTCCAACAGCCATGTACCCATAATTCTGAATGGTGGTATTCAAAAAGACAGAACTTCGCTGAATGGACAAACATGGCTCGGCGATCGTGAACCAAGGGAAACAGAAACGATAGTGTGCGTAGGTGAGAGCGGTCGATGCACCCCACATACCCACAGCGATACCAATTGCTCGAAACATAGATTATATTAGATACTAAAAGGGATCTCTTTAAGTTAGTCGTAATCCACCTCATCGGACTCGGCGTCATCGTCATCTTCGTCGTCATCCTCAGACGGGTCCCACTCCTCCAACTCCTCGTGAAGGACCTCTCCCTCCTCACCGACCATCCCCATTCTGGATGTCATCTCTTCGACCATCTTGCGCTCTTCTTCACTGAAGTCTGCTTGGCGACGCTCAACCTCCTCAGGGTCTTCCTCGACCTCGGCGGGAGCCGTCTTTACCGCTGCCTTGGTGGTGGTCATGGGGACCGGTGGCTCGGATGGTCCAGGATCCATGGGTGCCATGGGTTCGCTCTTGGGCTCGGCAGGTGTAGGTGGATCGACCACGGTCTCCACGCTCGTCACCCGAGGACCTTCCGAGTTCTTGTGGTGCCCGCATCGACCTCCATACTCGGCCACCCCTCGACGTTGGCAGGGCTTCTTCTTGTCCTTGGTGATGCATCCACAGACCATCACCGGTCCCTGCGGCTCCTTCTCCTTGCCCTTGGACCTGCTTGTTGGCTTGGTCATCTGCATCACAACCTCAGGCTCTGGTGGCATCTCATCCACTGCGACCATGTTTGTGGAGAGCAGATGATCCCTGAACTTTGCTCCCAAGGCTCGGTCTGCCTTGTAGATGTCTGGCAGGTGGCTCTTGGTCATTCCCACCAAGCCCTTGAACTTGTTTTCGGTTTTGGTGACTGCCTCTTCAACCCTGGCAGCCACGAATGCTTCGAGGTCCTTCATGGGTCCATTCGGATCCTGAAGATCCGAGTCGACCTTGCGCGCGAAAGACACAAGGTGAGCGAAAGAAGACATGTTTGTTGGTTCTGATCACCTTGTGTGCTTCTTCTTTAACCCAAGTTTTGTTCGTGACCTCTTGGGATGATCTTTTGGTTCCTGAATAAAAATCAGTGCCTTAAAAAAATGGATATACTTATAAGGAATGATAGATTTACTCAATAAATGTTTAAAAAAACAAACATTGGAACAAGTGTCTCAAAAAATCAATGTATCCAGATCAACGGTTCAAAGGTGGCTTGAATTGAAAAATGTTCCACGACATTACAGATTTGATCTGATGAATATCTGTGGCGACAAAGTGAATTATTCAGATTATAACGAAACAGAAAAAGACCAATTCTTTACACCAATCCCTTTGGCAAAAAATTGCTGGGAAAAATTTAAAGAGATTACAAAGACAAATATAGATGATTATTTCTATATTGAACCATCTGCTGGAGATGGAAGTTTCATGAATGTACTACCACCCGGAAGGACAATCGGACTCGACGTGGAACCAAGATTTGAAGGTGTAATTAAAGCCGATTACTTAAACTGGAAACCACCGGATGACAGCAGAAAGTACGTAGTGTTTGGAAATCCACCGTTCGGGCTCAGAGGTCACATGGCATTGCGGTTTATCAATCACTCTTTGGAATTCGCCGATTACGTGTGTTTCATTCTTCCACAATTGTTCGCCAGCGATGGGAAAGGGAGTCCAATGACGCGTATAAATGGTTATAAACTATTATTTAGTGAACCGATAAGAGATCAATTTCATATGCCGAGCGGAAAGACTACTATTATAAATGGTGTCTTTCAGATATGGATCAAACATGGCGATGATACTAAAAATTCCGTTCAAAAAAACACGGACGACAGGTTTACGGTTTACTCGCTTTCCGATGGAGGGACTCCGTCAAGCACCCGCAACAAGCACATGCTCGATAAATGTACTTTTTACCTACCTTCAACATGCTTTGGTGAAGAGAATATGAAAATGTATAAATCTTTTAATGAATTACCTAATAAAAAAGGGTATGGCGTTGTTTGTCATCAGAAGTTCGATTTTTCTGCGATTGATTGGAAAAATATATGCTTTAAGTCAACAAATTCTGCTTTGAATCTTCGCACATCATTGATCGCTGCTGCTTTGACCGGTGCCATCGATAAGATGTAATCTTAAGAATTTTCTTATGTCTTCTTCAGAAGACTCTGTGATATTTATGCATATTCCGCTTTTTTGGGCGTTTTTTATACTAGTTTTCGAGAAATCAAGTTTGTAAACGTCGTTGGTATTCTTCCTTAGATGTGCCTTCTTTCCAATCTCGGGAATTTTTTTCGAAAGATCACACTTGCGGAGGATGGTTAGCCATATCTTATCCGGTTCAACGTCTAAAAAAATCCATCCACATGGCGTTTTGTTAGTGGAAAGATTCTCGTGCTGAAAAGATTCGTTCATTCCAATTGTGGATAACTTGCCCTCCCATCCATCTTTTTCTTCTATCAAAAGGTCATATATTTCACCGTTTTTGTCCTTTTTAATCCCTTGTTCTTCAACTTTAATCCCAGCGCCCCTGCTTAATCTAGCAACATATGCTTCACCCCATTTGCCACGTGCGTCATTGGAAATTGACACCAACTTTTTATATGGTGAATTTACCCATATATCATTTGTGGGAATTTGTTCCAACGTGTCAACTGCTATGTCGTGTGCGTACCTCATCTTGTAGGATGAGTTGTTCTCTCTTTTTTAATACCTGAATAAAAATCAGTGCTTAAAAGTATGCAGGTGGGTGTGGTCTTGGGAGTACTTTCCGTTACATCTTTGGTCGGAATATTATCCGGATTATCAGTTGCCGTGGGAGGAGCACTAAATTTTATTCAGGAAGAGGAAAACAAGGTCACACCCATCGTGCTACACAATGGTGCTAAAGGGAGGGGGACGCTGGCTTCCGGCTACTCGCGAACGCATGCACAAAACGTTCGACCGATACTACCTTCCTCCGGAGGAAACCATTTATATCCCGGGTAGGATGAAATTGGATCCCACCACAGGTAGGGCGGTGCATGACGACCCCATGCGCCCCAAGGTGATCCATCACATCGCCAAGAGTGAAAGGCTCTATAAGACCAAGATGATCGATCTTGACGAGGTGATGCCCAAGGTGAAGAAGACCGTTACGAAAAAGTCAAAAAAGGCACCCAAAGCCATATGCCAAGCCGTTACACTTTCTGGCAAACCATGCGGGTTCAAGGCCATCAACGGATGCTACTGTGGGAGGCACGCGAAAAACTAAAGATTTTTCCATTTTCGTGCTCCATCGTATGCCCTTCCCAACATTTTGAACCGTTCTTCGCTACCTCCTGGTTTATTGGGATGGTTTTTGATTGACAATTTACGATAGACTTTCGTAATCTGACTAAGATTTTCCTTTATTGGCAGTGACCCATAACTTTTAGCATTAATTAGTAATTTAATAGAATTTTCATTAAACAATCTTTTCACTTCTGGTCTTCCATATTCTTCAATCTCACTTTGCTTCACATTCATGTTGTTGATCCTGAAGGTAATATTTGGTTTTTTAAGATTATTAATACTAATATTTTCCAACTTGTTTTTCACTGAAGTTTTAGTGAGAGCCCCGATAGCCGATGGCCTATCGATTTGCCTCGGTGGAAAACGACTGGCGTAGATATTTCTATTATATTGTGAAACGGTGGCTCCCACAGACTCCAGATAATTTGCAATATCATAGTGACCATTCCAAACAGCCCAAGTCAAGGGCGTAACCCCGTTCGAATCTCTTGCATTGACATTTGCGCCCGACTCCACAAGTCTTTTCACGACAGCAAGGCGTCCGTATGCAGCCGCCCAATGAAGCGCAGTTTTAGAGGTGGAATTTCGCTGATTCACACTCATAGCAGCATCCATTCTTGCCATATTTCCATCACCAGCAGCCCTAATAAATGGAGGTACGTTACATCCACTCATATCTTATAATGAACGACTAAAAATAATTCAGGATCTCCTCCGTCACCCATCAAT
>Ga0255751_10001907_pt1 | contig 19705 bp, 16 predicted proteins | sample 071ome_20_FD_179951 | JGI IMG/M metagenome (GOLD analysis project Ga0255751, IMG submission 179951) | Coastal salt marsh microbial communities from the Groves Creek Marsh, Skidaway Island, Georgia - 071412BT metaG (version 2) | ecosystem: Environmental > Aquatic > Marine > Intertidal zone >...
CTGACACGTTAATGTCGATAACCCCATATCCAAGGTTCCGTAGACAATAATTCTTGAAGTCTGCTCTGGTAGAAGGTATTGCCATTAGAAGATTCCTTTTTTATATATTTATAACATTATGTATTGTGAGGTTTCGTTGGTAGTATTTTCTGAGAGGTTAACTCCGGCGTATAGTTATGAGTTCGATTCCAATAGGGATAACTTTTGCCTCTAAATTTATGACCCACATAAGCAATGTGTCTTGTTTCTGGATTACTTTCTTTTGTGAAATATTTCCCGTATTTTCCCTCTTTCATAATCAGATCATCAAGTTCCTCTGCACTAAAACCCTCTTTTTTCTTTTCATTATACCATTCCCAACATTTACATTTAGAGCATTCTCCACAAGGACAGATAGATACTAGTTTTTGAAGCTCTTTTGGTATCAACTCCCAAGTTTCCCATCTTCCTATAGGTTTATCATTACGACTCATTAGAGGCCAGTCAATAGTAATATCTGTATAATCCCTAAGAATAGAATGATCTAACCTAGTATATGAATTATCCTTTTCATAAAACTTTCCAATAGGGTCTGTAGTTTGAAAATACCAGTTAGCGGGACTCCAGTTATATGTATTATATCCCATACATATCAAATCTACACCATGCATTTCTGATAACAGTGCAATATTATAAAATTTTGACCTTATGGTTTCTAACTTGATATCACTAGCATGATCTTCAAACTCTGCAAAACCAAAATCAAAATCACGAACGTTTTCTCTCAACCAATTGCAGACAATAGGATATTGTTCTAAGTCCTGATCGGATGCGTCAAGGTGAAGTATTCTTGATATTACATGATCCGTAGTTTCAGTGAGAAGTTTATATAAAAGATATGTACTATCTGAAGAGGAACTAACTGCTGCGAAAATTTTCATAGTCTTTCCACTCATGTGGCTTGTTTAGTCGATTAGTAAAATGAACATACTTAATATCTGGATGGAATTCCCCACCCATGTATATGTAGTCATTACCTGTGAGTTGTTCATACTTCTGTGTCATTTTATAGTTCCAACGGTTAACACTGCCGGAAACTACATCGTCGCTAACAACCCATCTTGTAAACCATTCGTTTGGCAGAACCACAAGGTCCAACTGTTCTCTGACACTATCCTCTACGAAATACTGTTCTCCGTTTACTGGTCCTGTTGTCGTTCCGTTTTCAATGTAGAACTTCTGCCAGTAATGAATGTCACTCATGAACTTGTCATAGATATATCGACAGTCCTTTGGATAGTATTTGAAGAACCCACCATTGATGCGATACTCGTTGACATCGTTTCTCCACCATCCCGGCATCGCAACAAACTGACCTCGTTCAATTGGGTAGTCAAAAATTTTCTCGTAGTCGTTGATGAGAAGAACGTCGATGTCCATCACACAGATGGGTTCGTCTGTCTCCATCTGCATACCCCACATCTTATTCCACTGTAGAGTTACCCTGTCATCATACGGCTCTCGTATCCAGATGATGTTATACTTCGATAACTTTCTCTCTAGGTATTCTTCGTACTCTGGTCCATATTTGTCACCGATACGAACACATACTATATCCATTTATCAAATCTCTGTTTTGTTGGAGTCCATCCTCGTAAGTAAGCACCATCAGCGTGTTTCAAAACGTCCAGTAAGTTATTAAATGAATCAACCAATTCATCTAGAGTATAATATGCATGTGACATATGATAACTGAAGATGTTAGTTGCATCAAAAAACACAGTTTTCCCTTTAATTTTTTCGGAGATTCTATCATAGTCTGGTGATATTAAGTCCATCAACCAATATTCAATGTCATAATCATCGTGCATTTTTTGTTCTAATTTTCTCAAATCTTCAAATGCAGGCATATCTTTCTTTGCGTTTTTAGATGAAATAGAATCCGGCATTACCATATTGTGAGTGAGTCTTTTACTGTAATAATTAATTTCCTCTAAAGACATGTTCATCTCTACAATCATTTGTTTTATGTCTAGATTTTCTTGACAATAATCAAACAACACAATCTCACCGTCAAACTTCAATCTGTCTACAATCAACGCAGCACGTTGACCCGCTGTAGTAGAAAATATAACATCGAATTTTTCGGTGGGTAACTCTCCAACACTTTCTGTGTTCTCTATATAAAACTGTTTCGTTATCCTTGTCATAAATCTACTAAAATAGTAGTCATTTAAATCTACATTATCAAGGTCTTTCCAAGATTCAGTTTGATGATCTCTATAATATGAGAACGACTTTCTTGATCTTTCATCATTAGTAAAATTTGTGATAGTAGGCATCCCCTCTACATCAATCCACGGTGGGGTATAGTCATCATGGAAATTATCAGGGGATCGTTTAATAACATCATATCTATCTGACATATCAGGAGCACCAATTTCTTTCCATGTCTTCAAATTCAAATTCATATGTTGATGATGGAAATATGCTTTACGGTTTGGTCTAGCCATTATATGAGCTTTGCAAAACTCACCACTCTCTACAAAATCGTAAAAGTCTGTTATTGATGTTTCTCTTTTCTCTGGACCACCAGATACCATATCAAATACCATACCAACTGATACAATCATAGCATGAGTATGATCACAACTTAAAAGAATATCATGAACTTCACTTCTATAACAAAAACGGACATCATGTCCAGTACCAGAACCAGTTGCACCGCCAGAAACCATAAATGTTGTGGTTTGAGTTTGTTTCTCTATTCCAAAATCCCACTTTAGTTTATCTGGATAAACTACCAGAAATAACATATGTTCAAATCTTTTGTATATTTTTTTATTGACTGTTGCGGCCGTCCACAAACTTACAAATTCATCAAAATTATTCATAAATCTTCTTGTACCTTTCGTACATTAACTCGGCTATACGTTCATGACCTTCACCGTTAGGATGTAAATCCTCTTTACTGACTCTTAGTTTCGTTTTTTTTGGGTCAACCTCATCAAGAACCTCCCACATACTTTTACCACCAAGTTCTTGATATATTGGCCATCCCACAAATTTATCATCATTAATAATATCAAATTGAGGACAATCAAAAAATTCTTTTAATATATTCTTCGAAGGACGAAAAGCTTGACCCTGTAGGTATGGGATATTATGCAGTTCACAATAATTTTGAAAAGAATGATATCTCCTCATACTTCTTAATAAATTCTCACCACCATCAGACAAATCCCCATGTTCATAGATAGCATTTATAAATTTCTCGTGTCGTTCTTGCTCAGGCCAGACTCTTGATACATATCTCCCCGCCCAATATCTATCATGTAATTCATATTCGGGATTGATTGCAAATGTCCATTTATATAAATCCCACCTATCAAATTTAGACCACAGACAAATTGCTAATCCAACTCGTTTACTCTTGGTTGAACACAAAGTATCGACCATTTGGTTATATATAAATTCATTACCCTTTCCACTCCTACTGACATTAATATAATCCATATCAAGTTTGTTTGCTAGAATTTCAGGCCAATAAGGATAAGAGTCTGGTTTGAGTGGATTGGTGCCTCCTGTCCAACTGTCTCCAGAAGCAATTAATATTTTTTTAGCCATAAATCTCTTTCAAGACATCTTTACCAAACTGCTTTACGATAGACTTTTTCATCAACTCTTCACGCTCTTTATTGAAACCACCGTGCATAATAAAGTGATATCTGTTCTCATTTGAACTGTTTAGTGCTTCATGTTCCACACCGTTATCAAACCAGAAGCCAGTGCAGTTCTCAAAAGGCAATTCTTCTTTTGTATCTGCTCGTCTTAGGTAACAGTTCTCTGGTTGATAGAATGCAATGTTAATTGCACCAGCAATGTTTCTAATTCTGTTCTCTCTTATTCTCTGTGGACTTGCATCATTATGTGCGTCAATACCAGCACCAGGCTCTAACAACATGAAACGTAAACGTCGATAAGTTTTGTGGGGGAAGTCCTCCAACCACCTCTTTGTCTCTGGACATACCTCTGCAATCTCTGTCCAACCCCACTCAACATCTTCCTCTTTCAGTCCATGACCTTCTGGGTTTTTGGTGTGAAACCACCCAAGAGAAATATCACTACCTTTCTCCACAAAACTGTGAATGGATGCAGACTTCCAACCACCATGTCCACCGTCACCAAAACGGTGTTCTACAAAGAATCCCTCGTCATATACTGCCTGCGCCTCTTGAATACAAACCTCTGGTATCTCTATATCCATCTTGAGATACCAAACATCATTATCTCTGCACCAATCTACAATCTGTTTATGACTCATCTTCCTATCACCATAAACCTTTCCATGCCGTTGTCTAATGTTTTTGTCCCACTATACATTACGTCCACGAACTCAGCTTGTTCTGCGAGTTCTTCTGGACCACTCACACAATTAATGTGGTCTTCATATTTATCCTCGTTGGTTGATTGCAATACATAAACAACATCATTAAAGAACCCCCTATTGAGTTTCTTAAATCTAGTCATTGGAAACATGTGTTCACAAGAAGTATTGATAATCATATCAGGTTTGCTTTTGTATTTGATATTAAATACTGGTTCAAACATTACATTGGTCAAATAACATTTGTATGTGTCATCATCCTTACGAGACTTGTTAAATTTATAACTAATCTTTTTTACATCAGGATCAAGATCAAAATTGGTGATATAAGAAACACCATGTTGAAATAACAGAGGAGCCATAAAATTTGCATACCATCCACCAAGGAGAACAACAGACTTTGGAAATAACATAAGTTCTGACAACTCATTTACAATCCACAATTTACTTTCTAATTGGGATCGGTTCATAGAATCCATTACTCTTTTGAAGAGATATGGTTCTGGTGATGATAATGCGTTCTTCCAATCATGGGCTAACTCTGGAGTAAATTTCAAATAGTCCATAACGATTTTAACTCCCCAACATCATTAGTTTCTGCACTATTATTGAACAAACAAATTTTGTGGTCTTCTCTGAAAATATTCTTCTCCATATCCTCTGGAAAAACGTTACCCTTATACCAAGAATAAATATCTCTTTGTGGGAATCCTTGAAGATATCCACTGTCTTCCCAAGGGTCATACCAGTGATGGGCAAAATAATTATCTAAACTAGGATATGTGAAGAAGATAACCTCTGCATTATTTTTAACGTGTTGTAACACAGGTTTCATCTGTCCTCTGTTCCATCGAATGACAGAAGAATTTAGTGGTGTTGATCTGTGTTTTGCATAATTCTTCTTGACTGTTTCAATGTCATTCCACCACCCACGGACAATCCAAGGTTTTTGCATTGGTAATTCAAAGAAGTATTTTAGGTCTTGGTGTATGACCACATCTAAGTCAAGAAAAAGAAACTTGTCACCTTCTACATAATCATCACTGAACATATAACACTTACGCCAGGCCCAGAAGAAGTTCTTACTTGGGATGTAGTGGTGGTCAAGATATGTTGGAAGTTGTATATCGTATTCACGAGTCGGGTTGTCAGTAAAACAATAGAAGTTGAAATCAACAGAACAGTTTTTCTCGCACTGCTCTTTTAGTTTCTCCACATAACTATCGTCGTACTTATCACCCCACTTAATACACAGTATGTTGTTCATAATATGGTTTCCATTCGGGAAACACATCAGTCAAACATGTTCCCCGAAACTTGTCTCGTTTTGCAACATCAATCATCATTTTTTTATGTAGTTTCTCATCCCACTCCATATCAGTAAGATAATTAGCCAACTTCATAAACGTTTTTGTGTGATGCGGTTTTACTAAAGTATAAATTCTTTCAAGATATTGTTCTCTAATATCTAGTGGAACTGCCGTAACAATATACAAATTGTCTCCACCAAACACAAGACTACCAGTAGCAAAATTATTATAGATATCTGGCTCCTGTTCTTGTAAAATATCTACACCGTCTGCCACCTCATTCAAATAACCAATATTAAGAGAGCTAACACAAGTAGCAAATAATATCTTAGTGTCAGGCATCTTTGAGAATCGTCCCACGTTCTCCATTATTTTTTCCCACTTTGACGGGAACCTTATGTAATTATTTTTATCTCCCCAACACTCCACCGAAATATTCATCTGACAACCATTGAACTCTGGAACATAATTAAATATGTCACCCAACTTACCCATCTCTGGAGTTAAAGTTGCATTTGTGGTTATGGTAAGATGCATGTTTTTCGCAACACCCATCTCAATAGCTTTGTCCATCATTTCATAATTTTGAGGCAATGCTAACGTTTCACCACCTACGAGTTTCATTTCAACAGCTGTCTCTAACACCTCCTCGAACTTTGTCATATCATCTTCTTCATTAACCCAAGTTCTACCTTTGAGCCAAGAACTGTCAACACCTTTACCCTTATCAATACCTATCGCTTTGTTTTCTCTCGCATATGTTGAAGAGTTAAACGGGCCGCACATATTACATTTCAGATTACAAAAATTATTTGGAGCATTATATTCCATAGTTAAGTAAAATGGTTCACTGTGATCTGTATCAATATACTCCTCTAATTTTTCTAAATGTTCTCTGAGTTCACCATGATTTTCATCAAACTTGTCAAGGTACATAATCCTATGACTTTCTGTATCAGAGTGTTTTTCTTGTTCTTTACAAACTTGACAATACTTATCTTGCAACGGGCCACCACCAGTAAGAAACTCTTTCCGAAAATCTTTCATCAATTGAGATTCGTGCAAAGCCTTTGGACCAATAATTCCTTCATTTACTAAATGTCTACTTGGCCACTCTTTTAAAACACAACATGGTTTAGATGAACCGTCTTGTGTAGAAACAGTATTCATAAATGGTTGAGGACAAAACCACTCTAAGTCTGTTAATTTAGTCATGAACTTCTACCTCTCTAGTTCCTTTATCATCACTACAATATTTCATACAGATTTTAGGAACAGATGTTCCCTTGGTTAGTCCATTAAAAAAATCAAGCCATTCTGTTGACAGTATAATATCTTCAATCTTCTTCTTCATAGATAAAATTATGTTCCTTATGTTCGTATTTTCTAAAACGAGATAAGAAAAATCTCACCCTGTAAATAAATTTCTTAATTTTCATTATATATCTCTTTGTATTGTTCATATAAAAACTCTGCAATAAATTTGTGTCCCGCAGCATTGGGGTGAGTGTCATCTTCAGAAATTCTATATTTTAATCGTGTTGGGTCTTCTTGATCAACAATATCATCTATGACATATCCGCCAATTTCACTCATTAATGGCCAACCTATAAATTTGTCTGATATATTATTTTCAATGTAATCAAGATAGGGACTTTTTAGTATTTCATTTGATGCTTGATGCCGACGTTTTTTATTTGTTTCAAAACTTGACTCATTCCACCAAATAGTTTGTGTGCCTTGAATAAACATGTAGGGAGTGTCATCTAAAAGTTTTTCAGCGTGTATGAATGATCTCAGAGCAGTGCGAGTCGCATGAAGGGGATTTTGTTGTTCCATAAAGAACACTTTCCATTTTTGTATATCGTAAGGAGTTATCGGACTCCATCGTTGGTGGTCTGCAAAACCTTGAAACCCCATTCTTCGCCACTCACTCCACATTATAACAACCAACCCAATATCTTTTTCATTTAATGTAGCATCAAGAGTTCTTGCTAAAATTTGGTCATTGCCTGCGCCGGAGCGACCAACATTTACACACTCCATATCAAGCATATTTGAAAGATGTTCCGGCCATCTTGTAAAATCCCAATCTACATGAGGACTATGTATAGAGGATAAACTGTGTTCTGTAAAACTACACCCTGCTGCGATTAGTTTTTTTCTAGAAGACTTGAACATTATACTTCTCCATAAATCTAGTAGCGTCACGGGGTGAGTCAACCATTGGTTCACCCTTGATATTTAGTGATGTATTCAAAAGCATTGGACACCCTGTCGCATCGTACCATTCCTCCAGAATAGGACGGATGACAGACTTACAGTTCTTCTTTACAACCTGTACTCTCGCAGTTCCATCAACATGAGTAACAGACTTGTAATCGTGTTTTGCGGTGGCAACAAACTGCATGTATTCGTTCATTGGTCCTTCGAAGTATTCATCTGCATACTCCTCTAGGATTGCTGGTGCGAAAGGACGAAATCTCTGTCGTCTCTTAATATCATTTACTGTGTCTTTGATATCGTATCTTGGGTCGCCTAGTAGAGAACGATTACCCAAGGCTCTAGGTCCAAACTCTGCTCGACCATGTGCAATGCCACATACTCTGTTCTTCACAAGTTCTTGAATAACACCATGAACCCATATTGGACGGTCAATGTCAGTTCCAAGATATGGACCTTCCCACTGCAACTTCTTTTTTTGTACAAGTGCTGCTGCACCTAGAGCAGACCCCGCATCACCAGGCGACGGCATAATCCATATGTTCTTGTCTTGTATCTTACTGTTTGCAACACAGTTCAACGCACACCCACCCATAAGGATGATGTTCTTTTTAGGACACATATCAACTAGTTCTAAAAGTTTTCTCTCGTATAGAGATTGTACAGACGCAGCAAGGTCTTCTGGTCTTGCGTCTTTCCAGACATTACCAACTCCACGATGATTGTTCATCAACAGAAGGGGTTCCAAGTCATATAAAGGTTCACCAAACGCAGACATACCCATCGTGATATATTCATCCTCGTTGGGTTTCAGTCCTATACGCTGTGTGATTGCCGAGTACAGAAGTCCTAGTGAATATGGATATTTCCATGACTTCACTTTCTTCATATTATCCCAAATGGATACAGTGTCCCACTCACCGATTGCATCTACAACAATAATGTTGCAGTCATCGAATGGTGCAGTGTAATACCCTGCCGCAGCATGAGACTCGTGGTGACGAAAACTCAAATCATACCTGATGCGAGGTTTCTTCCACTTCTGTCCAGCGTAAAGTCGTCTTAGATTTTTGGAAAATGGTTTCTCATAGTATGCAACTATTGCGTCACGATTATCTCGTATCTTTGACAGTTGATACAAGTGAAGGTATTTGTCACCTTTTTTTCTACTGTGTCTTTCTGCATGAGATGCAAAAACAATTTTATTATCATCTAGGACACAAATAGCAGCATCATGAAAACCTTCTGATATACCTATTATCATGGAAAGGGAACAAATACTCCTGTGATGTTACCCTCATCGTCTTTTTGTATTTCCGCTGGAAGTTCATTTTTAAAAACTTGATAAAGTGCTAGAATTTCAACTGGACTGTTTGCTTTTCTGATTGCAGTCTTTGCAGTCTTTGACCTTTCAGATGTATCAGAATCCTTCACTTCATCTTTTTCAAAAATACTAAGTTTTAATGCAAACAATCTCTCTTTGTCTTCTGCACTCTCAGGATCAAAATTGCAAAAGAACCTAAAAAGTTCTGTGTCATTTTCTACTGGGTCACTACCAGTATATAAACCAGTACGTTCTGCATAACGATTAAATGCGTCCCTAAATTCCTGACGGACGATATCATTTGCAGCCTTAGTGCGAAGTTCAATATCCTCATAAGATGTCTCACCAAGAAGAGCCATGAACTGTTCATCTTCTTCATCCACCTTAAGGTAGTGCTCACGGTAGATGTTCATGTCATCTTTCCAGAGAATCTTTACAGTATCAAACTCTGGATTTGTGTAAGTGACATCCGCAATTTTATCTGTCCAAAAATATGCCATTTTAATGTTCCTTATACCTGTGTAATCTTGAAGGTGTATGTTGAGATGGTTTGTGGTGAACCATCTGGAAATTCCTGTGCCCGATAATCATCGAGTCCAACCTGTAGAGTTTGATAGTTACCAGAACCATCAAGTCTTGTATCAACCATAGCAGAACCTCTGGAATTACCAGCTCCATCAATGTTGTATGATAATTTATTGCCTGCGGTATCTTCTGCCGCATAGTGACGAATATCGTTCTTTAGAATTGCATTAAAAGAACTCGTATCAGAGGTCAAGTCAACCTGATTTAAGTTACCACTTGTGTCTACAAGAAGAAGTGCCTGTGATGGAAAAGACCTTGCATCACTACGCCTCTGTAGATAATAACTCGTGATAGTAGTAGGTTGGTCAACCGTTTCTGGAATACCAGCAGCAGTATACAAAGTTGTATCTGCTCGTGTGTCAATAAAGATTGGAGTGGACGAACCAGATACTTCAGTATAGTTTGCAACTGATGCAGCGGTAGAGATTGTATATGTTCCATTCGTTGCCGCACTTTCACTAGCAGATACCATTCCAGTTAGAGTTGCATAGATAAAGGTATCTAGATAATCTGCAAGAGACATTGCAACAATATCACTACCATCATAATATGCTGGGAATGCAACGTTGTTTGTATCAGCAGTTGCACTGAGTGCAGTATTATATGTTGGTCCAGTAACCTTGTCGTAGTTAACAGTAACAGTTGAGGGTTCTGCTGTTGTTGCTTCTGCTGGAAATGCAGATGCTTCACCAGTTATTGCTGCACCAGCCTGTAGTCTGGTGTCTGCCATTGTTGGAGATAGAGTACCACTAGACGCAACAACAGTTACCGTTACAGATGGGTCTGTACCGTACAGATACGCAATGTACTGTTTCCACTCAGTAATCTGAGTGGCATTCATTTCAACAATGTCTGTCCCATCATAATATATTGGTGTTCTTACAGTCATTAACCTATCCCATTAATTGTTTTCAATGTTGTCCCAGACGAGTTCTTAATTAACAGAGTTGCTGTTGCTGTCGCGGCAATTGTCCCAGTAAAAGTTGCATTACCGTTTGATGCAAACGTCAAAGCATTTGTTGTAGTTGCAGGACCAATCGTACCACTGTCATCAACAATCAATCCACCTACTCTAGTTGATCCGGGCGTAATTGTCAAGTCACCTGATGACGCACCAGTTGCGGTTGTTGTACCAAAGATAACTTGGTCTGCACTTTCATCCCAACCAAGGAACACATTGTCACCAGTAGAACCACGTTCAATTACGATACCAGCATCACTGGATGCAGACGTAGTGCCGGTTCCAAGTTCAATGAGAACATCTTCAATCGTTGTGTTCGTTGCACTGTTTGTTACTGTGGAGCCGTTAACTGTGAGGTTACCTGTGATTGTAACATCGTCAGGGAGTCCGATTGTAATTGTACCAGAAGACTCTGATACCTCAACTTCGTTTGTTGTACCAGCAAAAGTAACTGTACCACCAAGTGATGCAGAGGTTGATGTTCCACCACTTGCACCAAATGTAATACCACTGTTTGTTAGAGCAGAGTTGCCGATATTGCTTAGAGTATTAGATGCACCACTAATTGTTTTGTTTGTGAGTGTATCTGTTGTTGATGCACCGATTAGTGTGGTGCTTGCATCAGGTAACAAAACAGTTCTATCTGCTGTTGGGTCAACAACTTGAAGAGTGGTTTCGAAAGCATCATCCGTCGCACCTTCAAAAACAACACCATCAGAGAAACCTAGTGATGCAAGAGTGAGTGCTTGGATATCTGATCTGAGAACATTAAACTGTTCTTTCCAACTCTCAAATGTTCCATCAAGCGAAAGTTCTGTTGCTGTTACTGTTGCCATTTACTTATCCTCTACCAGTTTCAATAACATGTTTTTAATTTCATGCATTTCTGATTTCAGACTATTTAGTTCTCTTGTAGTCTGACGAATTTCATCACGTTGTCTTTGAGCCTCCTCTGCACGCTTCTTTGCAATGAGGTATGCAGACTTATTTGTGTTCACAATTGCATTTGATTTTTCATCACGAACCAAATCACTATGACCTTCAACTTGTATTCTCATCTTATGTCGCCAGTGCTAGAACTCTGAGGTCTTTAATCCTTGGTGGTCTTGCAGAGTTTGTTGCCCGCATTACAATCTTAATCTGGAAGGCAATGAACTCATCAAGTGGTGTACCAATACCATCGTCTGTCACACCCGCAGTATACTCATACTCGCTAAACTCATTAATACCAAGTGATGGAGACACAGTTTCATCTGGTCCACCAGAACCGGCAACAGTTCCATCATCATTAAAGAACCTAAAGTCTAGTTCATCAAAGTCATTTGCATCATCAGTTCTCAGAATTTTATAGAGAACCTTGATATCAGCAGTGTCTTCTCTGTTTGCATCAAAGATAACTCTGAGTGATGTTGCGGGGTTTTCTAGTGTTGCACGTTTTGTTATATAAATTGCATCATGGTCATCACCAGAGGGGTCTGTCATTGGATCAAAGATTGATGCTGGGAATACATCAGCAGATGAGTCAATCTCATTGATTCTGTTTGTAATGGCCAAGAACGTCATTCTCTTTAAGTCAATAACAGGAGAAACCTGAGAGTTTGTTGAAGAGAGTGTCAATGGCATAATCAAAGACTTATCACCAGACATTTCGTTTGTCTCGTTAATCTCTGAAGCAACCATATATGGTTCTTCATAGTAGTAGTTATCATTTAACGGAACTGTCTCTGCATTAGCAAGAGTAGACAGTGTGAATGATGATTGAGAACCACTGGCACTTGTTGCGGTGGTAGGTCTAATCTTTGAAACAATATCACACTCTGGTGGAATGAGAGTTCCAATAACTGTACTACTGACATCATACATTGCATTTTCTGTTGCAGTAACAGAACTTCCACCAAATGTAGAGTCACCACCACTTGCAACAACTGGTGTTGTTGAAAGAGAAACTGTGTAGTAATCCGTAGATGGATTTGCAATCGCAGTGTGTGTCGTATTGATTTCTGTAAATGGAACTTTGTGTAACATGTACAATTCTACTGATTCACCATTTGCGTGGGCTACAGCAGTTGTTCCACCAACACCTCTTGTTGCACCAGTAATATTGTTACCTGTGATTGAGGTGTAAGAAATAATCTCATCACCAATCTTAATGTAGTAGATACTACCAGATGCAGTTGGTGCATACTTACCTGTGGTATCATCAAAGTTTGTACCAGAGGTTAGTGTGATTGCAGTTGCATCATCGGCAATTGCACCATTCAGTGTAGTCTCTGCACCAGATACCACACCACTAATTGTGACATTGTTTGATGTAGAGTGCATCTGATTATCAAAGTGATTTACCTTTAGAGTGGTGCTACCATTCGTCATAATTAGTGGGTTCTTACCAAGAGTAAGTGTTGGTACTGCGTCATTAGTGAGAGTGACTGCACCAGCAGCACTTGTATCAAAAACAGCGGCACGAAGAGTAAACTTTGCATCTTGTGTTGGTGAAGCAACCCAAGTACGGTTATTGTGTCCTTTGAAAAGAACACCAATATGTGGTTGTTCAGAAACAAGATTACCATCTGAATCCTCTTCTCCTAAATCAGAAATCCACATAATATATTTTGGTGTGTTTGTTAATACAACGAAACAATACTCCGCCATAGACTGTAGGTAAACTGGAGATTTGAAAGTAAACTTAGTTGCAGTTTTACCATCAGCAGAGACGTTAACTTCAGATGGTGACAGAGTGACCCTACTAAATGGTAGAACTTTGGGGCCAGGATATCCATTTACAACATTACGAATTTCAACAGTAATTGGAAGTGTATCATCTTTAGCAGAGAAGAACAAATCAATAGATGTTACAAATCTACCAGCGTCTGAGTTACTTCCACCCAAATCTGACTCGAACTGTTTATCTTCGTCAGCAATAATGAAAGTCTGACACAATGGATCATCGCCTGGATCGTCCCCCCCGAAGCGGTCGAAAGCTTCTACTTCCCTCGATGTTCCTCTTGTTTGACTAATATTTTCAGTTGCAAGTCTACCATTACGAGTTGCAATAATGGTTTCTTGTCTTGTTTCAAGAATACCAGTTGCACTGTAAGTTGTTTGTGCAAAAGTTTCTGGATCATTTTCATTAGTTGCACTTGCAGTTATCTTAAACAGAATATCCCCAGTTTGGAACTGTGGATTACCAGAAATTTTTGGGTCTGGAATTGCAAATGTACCACCACATCTACTATCGGATTTAACAATTATTGGACTTCCTGCAGCGGGTGTTGAATCTGTAGTTGAATCTGAATCTGGTGTGACATATGCATTTACATCTCTATTATCGAAGAATACATAAACTCTTGTAAATGGTCTTAAACCCTCAGCATCGAAACGAATATTCCTTGCACGAACAACAGGAATTGCAACTCTAGAAATTGTTCTGAAACCCTGACTCTCTCTTTCAACAGATTCTTCAACAAACGTTCTTGTTCCGGTTCTTCGTGAAGTACCAGTTTCTATTGTGCGCGCCTGACGCCCTAGCGGTTTGCTGGAGTCCCACCAACCAGTTGGTATCACCTCTTCCCATGTTGTGCGAATTCGACCACTCCATGTATCCTGCCATGCATTCCAAACAGTTCCCAACTGGTTTCTGTTTGCAGCTTCGACAGCATCAAAATTACCATCAACATTAATAACAAGTTCTGGTGCAATCTCTGTCTCAAACCAAGAGTCTTGATCTGGGTCAAGTATAACTTTACCAAACCATGAAGCTGTTAAAAACGGTGTTACTCTTTCCACTGTCGTTGCAAATGGGTTTTCGGAAATAACTTCTTCTGTATAAGGAAGTGTAAGTAGGTCACCTGTCTTCTGATAACCAGCAGTTGTTCTTGCAGTATCAGTAGTTGCCTGTTCAATAAGGTCAATACCCTTTGTCTTATGAACTGGGCGTAACTCACCAATATTCATGTCCATAGAATTTCTATAATCTGGATGTCGAGTATCACCAACAGAATGACCACGGAATGCATCAACAAGAAAACCAGATTTAAATCTGTTTAGTCCGTTTGCATCAGTGACCTCAAAGGATTGTGCATCTTTCTCAAGTAATGAAAGTGTGGTAACTCTTTCAACATTGGTAAGTCTTTGTTCCATCCTACCAATATCACTCATCGTAAATCTTTGAGTTCTTTCTCTGGTCAAAATTACATCTTGTGGTTTAAATGTAAATGCGGGTAAAGAAAGGTCTGCAAGTTTCATTGCATTATCAACAGGAGTTGGGAACCGAGGTCTTTCAGAAGACGCCCCTTCTCTTACAATAATATTGCCTTTGTCATCTAAAAAGATAGATGCACGTTTTGACAAAAAGTACTCAAGGTCTGACTGAACGTTAGAAGCTGGTTTACCAAAGTTAGAATATGATGAACCTGTACCAGTATAAGCTCTAGAAGTAAAGTCAAAAGAGTTTCCAGTGATTTCGTCTACTGTTGAAAGTGTTGCACTTGCACCAGCAATATCAGCAACTCTTGGTCTAAAGTCGTATGTTTCATATAGTGGGTACTCACCTGTGGGTTCTGGATCATCTGGGTCAACTCTTGATGCATTATAAGATGGAATGTCTTCATAATCCATCTGGTTTGCAACATCAGTATATGAGTCAACTGTCATTACATCACCAGTACCATGTTCCATATAATCATAAACTACAAGGATTCTACCCTGTGGTGTGGGAACGCCTGGTTTTCTGATGATACGAGAAATGTCATAGAAGTTATCACGTTGTCCTGTATCAAGAAGGAAGTCTGAGGTGATAACAACATCACCCGCTGTCACTGCACTCACTGTTGCAGTTGCGCCAGAGGATTCACCTGTAATAACATCACCCACAACAAAGTCTGTTACTGATGTGAGGACATAACTAAATGGTGATGAAGTGTCAATAATTCTACCTGTTGCACCACTTGTTCCACCAGTAATCTTTTCACCTCTGGTAAATGTACCAGTAATTGCACCTGTGGTTAGTTCTGGTGCAACAGCATCTGTTGATGTGTCTTCTGAGTCAAACACCGCAACAAGTTTGAATGCGTCTGCACGGCCAAGAGAAATATCTCTATCAGTTGGTCGTGTACCATATGCATCAGTTGTGCCTGGTGTTACTTTTACCTGTTTCATCAACTGAACAGTTTTATTCTTTTGTGTTACAGAAGTCTTCGTTGTGGTCGCAAGAAGTTTTACTTTTGATGCATTGAAGTCGGAGTCAGTAATTGTAATTGTACCTGTGCCCGTTCCAGTAATATTACCGTCAATACTTACAATGTCACCAGTTGCATGAGTAGCACCACTACCGATGTCAAGAACAGATAATGTGTAGTCAGCTTCTGAGAAACCATTGAATGTTTCGTTTGTGCCAGCAGTAAAGGATACCACACCAGATGCATCTGTTGTGCCAACGAACTGTCTGCGAATGGTGTATTGTGTATCACTTGCACCACCGTTTGCAGTTGTTAAGTGAGTTTTTACAACTCTCTTTGATGGTTTGAACAGTGCAATATTCTTTTCTGCGTCTTTTAACTGAGCACGTTTACGAATAACGTTTGCGGTTGTAATTGCGTCAGTTGATGGTGCAGCAGTAAATGAGATTGCAGTTGAGGTAATACCGTCAACAACTCTTTCTTCAGTTGCACCAGCAGTACCAGTTGGAATTTCTAGAATGTCACCAACCTTCACCTCACTAGTGTCATAACCAGACACACCAATGAGGTTGTCTGTACCAGTTGTCTCTGTACGATATGTACCACTAAGTGTTAACTCATTATCAAGAACAATATCAGCAGTAAAGTCTTGGTTAGCATCTGCATCATTCATGAAGATTTGTTTGAAGTCTTGGAATGAATATGTTGTGATTGATGAGATTGTCAAGTCTGTGTTACCTGAGTCCTCAACAATACTATCTGTTTCAGATGAGTCTGAAGCTGTAATCTTTTCACCAGCAGAGAATGTTCCGATAACGTTTGTTAGGTTGACATTAGTTGTTGATGTACCTTCACCAAATACAAGACCAGTTGCACCACTCGTCACACCTGTAACAAGAACACCATCAGTATGGTTTGCGGTGAGTGTTGGACTTGGTGTACCACTTAGAGTTAGAACTGTAAATGGTCTTAGGTCAAACAAGAACAACTTATATTGTGAGGTTGTGTTAGAAGAAGTTGCACCCGCCGTGCCACTATGATATGACATAGAACGAGAACGTCCTACACCAACCAGTGTTCCGTTTGCGGTGCCACGAGATGAGTTTCGTGTATCATAGAACTGACACTCTTTGAAAGGAGTTGCCTCACTGGTTACTTCTGAGATGTCTGGTGAGTTGTAAATATTTGTGATAAGTGCATAGTTACCAGTATCAAAAACTGTGATGTCAGCATTCTTAGTTTCAAAATCACGAGCCTTATTGATGTCCTTGAACGTTGGAACATTCTTGTCAAGTTCAAAACCATTGATATAAGCTTTGCCGGGAGAAACCTTGATTGCAAGTAAATCTGAACTTGCAGTATTACCATCATCTGTAGTTGCACCAACGGCAAATCTACCAGTGTTCTCATTTACCGTTACTGACTCTTCAACACTAAACTGAAATGGACGAACAGTGTAGTTACCAGACTCATCAAATGTACGGCGGGCAAATTCTTCTGCAAGTACAGAGTATTCTGTTTCCCTACCCATTGCAACAACTGCACCATTCTTAATCTGTGCAATTTGAACAAAGTTTGGTTGCGTTGCAGTATCTTTTTTAGCAAGAGTAAGAGACAACTGAAGACGATGAGCACCTTTTGCAGCAAAGTTTGAAGAACCCTGTGCGTTGTCTAGAAGTGATGATTCATCCTCTGGAGTAACTAGTGTCTCTGTAATATCAAAACCAACAAATCCATTAAATTCTCTATTGTATGGGTCAAGTGTTAGTACTTGTTCAGTGACTCCAACAAAGAAACCACGAACATAGTAAACGCCTAGTTTGGTAAAGTATGCAGAACCCTTTACTGCTGCTGGTCCTGTTGCACTCGTTGCATCAGTAGAAGTAGCAGTAAAAGTAGTTGCTGAAGCAACGTCAGCATCATAAGAAATCGTATCATGTTGAATTGCAACGTTAGCAGTAATATTTTCAGTATCGGAAAATCTAACAGTTGTATTATCCGTTCCAGACCGCGTATAGTTTAGAAAAAGAAGTGGTTGTTCTGTGGTACTTCCAGCTTGAAAACCAATAACCTCTGCTTCAACACCACTAGTTGCGCCAGTGATTATAACTGGTGTAGTTGCATTATAGTATTTTGATGGGTCTACGTTTTCTCCAGCAAATTGTGTTGCAAGTTTTAGTGATTCATAATCTTTAATGCCATTAATACCTGGCACAACCAACGCACCCTCTTTGAAAATATGACTACCATGTGTTTCAATCTGATACTGCAACTGACTCTGTAACTGAGTAAGTTCTCTTGCCTGAACTGCGAAACCAGGCCGAAAGAGTGTGCGAACATAATTTTTGTCCTTATCGAAGTCGTCGAAATAAGGTGCAGCGTTAAGATCAGTTTTTTGTGCCATATTAGAATTCCACTATGATTTTGATGTCTTCGGTCTGGTCGGTAGCCCGAGAGATAGGTGACCTGTTCTCATTATATATGATATCTCCACTGTCGGGTTGTAGTTCTGGATTTGCATATCCGTTTGTGAAGGTGATTGTATTTCCACCAGAGAGTGTCACCGCACTATCTGCATCAGCATCTGGTGTTCCTGATGCAGATGAACTAGCACCAGTTACAGCATTTGCACCAGAGAAGGCAACGAATGAACCAGTGGTTGAGTTTGTGCCATAATCACCATAACGTTCCTGTTGATAATATAGAATACTCAAATCTGAATCCCACTCTACAACTTTACCAACAGCACCAGTTGATGTCTGAGTAATCTTCTCGTCAGCAGTAAATGTTCCACTTACACCTGTAAGTTTAAGTGCAGAGGTCTGACGAATTGTTGCATCTGTTGCAACTGTGGAAGTTCCATACGTTGTTGGGTCAACTACGATTGCAATGTTTCTGAAGTCGTTACCTGTGAGAAGGTCATCACGTTCTGCACCGATAAAGAGTGTGTTCAACATAACATAGTGACCACCAAGTTGGTCAACTGCATTTGCACCGTGACCACCCTTTGGACTAATCACAACACGAATGGAACCACCAGAACCACCGATTGCAGATGCACTTGTCAAGGCTGCATCTGAGAATGTAAATCCTGATGCAAGATTTACAGTTCCATATGTATATCCAGAACCACCTGCATAAACAGTTGTGTCTGTTCCATCTGTTAAACCAAATGCATTCAGAACACCGTCTGAGTCAACAACAATCTTTACGATTGCACCAGAGGCAGTCCCTTGGTTTGCACCGTCGCCATAAACTGCTGCGTAGTAAGTTCCCTCTGTATAACCAGAACCACCAGTAACAACAAGTGATTCGATTTTACCATCAGTTGCAGCAGAGGAAACAGTTGAGTCTGTACGAACAGGCATAAAGTCCGTTGTTAGAAACTTAACTTGGTCAGATGCACTGATGGTATACATGTACTTAAGAATGTATCCACCAGAAGCAAAGGGTGTATTTGATTCGGAAGTTGGTTCTGTACCAGAATATGCAGTACCACCATTATTATCTAGAACCATATATACTCTGTTATTTGATGTTCTAAAGAAAAATGTTGAGTCATACAGATTTGTTGCGCCAGATGTAGAAGTATTTGATGCACTAACAGTATCATCATACATATCATATGTTGTTGAGTTTGCCCAATCTCTACGGGGAATAACATACTGAACATCAGTAGTTGCAATATTCTTACCAGCAATAGTCTGGTCCCAAACATAGAACTCACTGGACACATCATCAACAGGAGTTGGTGGTGCAGAG
>Ga0255751_10001919_pt1 | contig 19659 bp, 22 predicted proteins | sample 071ome_20_FD_179951 | JGI IMG/M metagenome (GOLD analysis project Ga0255751, IMG submission 179951) | Coastal salt marsh microbial communities from the Groves Creek Marsh, Skidaway Island, Georgia - 071412BT metaG (version 2) | ecosystem: Environmental > Aquatic > Marine > Intertidal zone >...
CAGGAGCGAGATCAAGACAGATACAATCACTGTACATAGAGAACGAAGACGGCGAGAGATTCAAATATCCACTGACACACCTAGCAGGCGCGAGAGCCATGCAGAGACACGTGGCCAATGGCGGCAGACCACACGATGAGTTCGGACAACACATCATACAGACTTCAGAGGACATAGCGAAACTGAACTCATTCTCGAGATATGTCACCAACAAAGATCAACTTAATGACAACGCGGGCGACATCATCGAACAGACAAAAATGAAACTAGAAAACTTGAGAGGCTACATGAAGAACCTATCAAAACAATCTCACTACGAAGCCGCATCAAAAGATTTCAAAACCGCAGAAGAACAGATACTAGATGATGAAACAGTAAACAAACTGAGAGAGAAATTCACCATGAAGAACCTAGACAACAGAGTCGAAGACGCACTACCGATAATCAACAAGATCATGAGTGAACTGGAGGCAACGAAAGAGGAACCAGTGAACGAACTAGACCCGGGCGATGAGCCAATCGACGCACCCATACAACCACCAGTAGACCATGGTGCGATAGTGCAGTCATTCCTGACAGACCCAGACAGCAAACTGGTGTTGAGGAAAGACGACACAGCGGACAAGATGCTTTCAAGAACAAAATTCACAAACAAGAACACCATGTTGAGCTCGATACTGTCTGACATAGCAAGTAGATTACTGACCAAGACTGGAGAGGAAGACAGGGTAGCCAACTTCGCAAGTAGAGTGGCGGACGAGATGGAACAGGAGAATTCTTCAACATTCAAACCAACGCCGGACTACATCAAAAACAAGAAGATAGCGGTACAACTGGCCAAGAGATACATCGACGACTACAAGAAGATGCAGTCTGATCCAGAATTCAAAGATCAAGTTAGAATGGATCCAGAAGCATTCAATCCTAAAAAACATCCTAAACTAGACAAAAGGGCGAGAGGCGAAGCACAGGAATTTGAAGCATGGGCTGAGTCAGTGGCAAACGAATATGCCAAGGAGCCAAAGGACGCCGAAGACAGGGAAGCGAAACTGAAGGCCATACAGGACATACAGATGGATCCCAACACAGCAAAGGATCCTGAACTTATGAAGATGGCTGTACAAAGGAAAAAAGAATTAATGAAAGAACCAGTTGCGTCAGAGGACGCGGGTGAGAAAATCGCCAACATGGCACAGAACATGACACGCGACGAATTCATGAGCCACGCTGACGAACTGGGACTAACACCAGAGGAAGCCGCTGAGCACTACGAGAAGATGTCAGGTGGAGCACACGCTGGCAAGTTCGAGGGCAATCAATTCGCACAGGCAGTGAACAAGGCCAAGGCCGCAGGCATGAAATCAGGCGACAAGTTCAAGGTTGGCGACAAGGAATACACGCTAAAAGACGCCATTGAATTAGCAGGACTTGATCTGAACGAGTTCTATTCAGAGGACGAACTTGCTACAGAGCAACAGATCGAAAGAATCAAAGAACTCTCAATTTACCAATAATAGTAGTAGACATTAGATAAATAACACTGTATATTATTCAGTATATGTCTAATATACATTTAGGCAAACAACAAACATAGGCACAATAAAGGAGGCTTACATTATGGCATCATTGGCTGAAATAAGAGCGAAGTTGAAATCTCAAGAAGTGAATCGCTCCACTTCCAACACAGGCGGAGACAACGCCATCTACCCACACTGGAACATAGCAGAAGGATCAGAAGCAGTGGTCAGGTTCTTGCCGGACAAGGACGAGACCAACACATTCTTCTGGACCGAGAGGAACATGATCAAGTTACCATTCGCAGGCATCAAAGGTCAGACCGACTCGAGACCAGTGACAGTGCAAGTACCGTGCATGGAGATGTATGGTAAGACTTGTCCAGTGCTCACAGAAGTGAGACCGTGGTTCAAAGACAAGAGCATGGAAGACATGGGCAGAAAATACTGGAAAAAGAAAAGTTACATCTTCCAGGGATTTGTCACAACTAATCCGTTAGCGGAAGACACGACACCTGAGAATCCGATCAGAAGATTCATCATCGGACCTCAGATCTTCAACATAATCAGAGGGGCACTGATGGATCCAGAGATGGAAGAACTGCCAACTGACTACGTGAAGGGCGTGGACTTCAGGATCACCAAGACCACAAAAGGTGGTTACGCTGACTACTCAACATCAAAATGGTCAAGAAGGGAAAGACCGTTGGACGAGGCAGAGAGAGCCGCGATCGACACACACGGGTTACACAACCTGGGTGACTTCAGACCAAAAGAGCCAACCGAGGCAGAGGTCAAGATAATCAAGGAATTATTTGAGAAATCTGTGGAAGGTGAGGCTTATGATCTGGAACAGTACGGACAGTACTTTAGACCAGCGGGCGTGGCCTACAACAAACCACAGACACCTGTTGCGGAAGCACCAGCGACCACGACAGCACCTGCATCTGAACCTGCTCCAGCGGTGAGTCAACCAGCACCAGCACCACAGCCAGAGGCGGCCCCGGCAACGGCGGCACCCGCGGGTGACAGTGCCAAGAGGGCGGAAGACATACTGAAACTGATCAGATCAAGACAAGCAAAATAATCTGACATTTTACCAAGGCCCAGGCATTGACTGTGTGGGCCTTGTGTAATATAATAAGAGCATGAACAATATTAAGAAAGCGATCGAATGGATCTTGTACAAGCAGGTACCGGCATGGGTGTTGGTTGTGTTAGTGATCATTTGGATCTTACTATAGGACGATAACAATGACAAAAGTGTTTGACGCAACGAAATTTAGAAAGAGTATAACAAAATCAATACAGGGACTGGGCATAGGTTTCAGTGATCCCACAGATTGGATATCCACAGGCAACTATGCTCTCAACTATTTGATGACCAGTGATTTCAACAAAGGTATCCCATTGGGCAAAGTGACTGTACTAGCAGGCGAGTCTGGAGCAGGTAAATCATACATAGCATCAGGAAACATAATCAAGAACGCTCAGGCACAGGGCATATTCGTGATCCTTATAGACACAGAAAACGCACTTGATGAGACATGGTTACAGGCACTGGGCGTTGACACATCGGAAGAAAAACTCCTGAAACTGAGCATGTCAATGGTGGACGATGTGGCCAAGACCATATCCGAATTCATGAAAGGCTACAAGGAGCAACACGCCGACAACAAAGAAGGCGCTCCCAAAGTCCTGTTCGTGATAGACAGTTTGGGCATGATGCTTACACCAACAGACGTAAACCAATTCGAAGCGGGAGACATGAAGGGCGACCTAGGTAGGAAACCCAAGGCACTGACAGCACTTGTGAGGAACTGTGTAAACATGTTTGGTAGTTGGAACGTTGGATTGATAGCAACCAACCACACATACGCATCACAGGACATGTTCGATCCAGATGACAAGATATCAGGCGGACAGGGATTCATATATGCTAGTTCCATAGTGATAGCAATGAAAAAACTGAAACTCAAGGAAGACGAGAAGGGCAACAAGATTTCTGAAGTAAGGGGAATCAGGGCGGCTTGTAAGGTCATGAAGACCAGATATGCTAAACCTTTTGAAGGCGTACAGGTCAAGATACCATACGACACGGGCATGGATCCCTATAGTGGGCTAGTTGACCTATTCGAGAAGAAGGGCATATTGGTACAGACCGGAAACAGACTGAAGTATGTTGATCCCCAAGGCAAGGAACACATCGACTTCAGGAAAGCATGGACAGGTGATAAATTAGATATGATAATGGCCAACTTCAAGGAAAGCACAGAACAAAAAGAAGAGCCAGCATCAGAGGAACCAAAAGCAAAAGCAAAGAAAACTGAACCAAAAGAAGAGGAAACTGAAGAATAATGATTGATTTCACACACGAAGACATAGAACGTCTTTGGAGTTCGATATCACACTATGTACCAGAGAGATCAAAACTGGATGCGGCCATAGACTTCATCAAGAGTCTTGAGGACATTGGGGTTGAAGCGGACGAGATAAAAGCATCAGGAGAGTTTGATCCTAAACTTGAAGAAGCAATCAACACCGTGTTTGAAGACGAGGACGAAGACGAGCCGTACGACGACAGGTATGATGATGATTAATTGGTATAGTGAAGTAAGTAGGAGTTTATCAAAAATACCAGACTGTGTGGCATACTTTGACAAGGAATTGTTAGAAGCCAGGAAGCAGTGTAAGATCTACGGCAATTTGGAACGAGCATCAGCGGCACTACCTGGAATAGTTGAAGAAAGGTTTGGACAACTACAACAGTTAGAAGCCATACTGGAATATCTTAACATAGAGCTAAGACGTCTCAGATCAAAAACTTTCAGAAAATTCTTAGAAAATTATAACAGAGCACTTTCAAGTCGTGATGCAGAAAAATACGTGGACGGTGAGGACGATGTCGTGGACCTTACTAAAATCGTAAACGACTTTGCACTACTAAGAAACCAATGGTTAGGTATAACCAAAGGACTAGATCAAAAACAATGGCAGATAACCAACATCGTGAAACTGAGAGTAGCGGGAATGGAAGATGCCGATATCAAATAGAATCATACTCACAGACGTTGACGGGGTCCTGTTAGAATGGGAGCATCATTTCACCAAATGGATGTTGCAGAAAACATTGTTTGACGAAAGGGGAGTTAGGTATCATCCATACAACTTAATACCAGATAAACAAGACACCTATGAAATGGCAGAACGTTTCGGTGTCACAAAAGATGAAATTAGAAAGCATATACGAGAGTTCAACAGGAGTGCTTGGATGGGCACACAGAGGCCGATGCTCGAATCACAGACGTGGGTCAAACTGTTGGCCGCGGAAGGTTGGACCTTTATACCTATTACATCACAAACATCTGACATACCAGCACAACAGTTACGTAAGAGAAGACTGGGAGAACTTTTTGGCGAGCATATTTTTACAAATTACCATATACTGGGCACGGGTGCCGACAAAGATTCAGCATTAGCGGAGTTCCACAACACCGGGCTGTATTGGGTCGAGGACAAGCCTCATAACGCTGTAGCCGGGCTCAAATACGGTTTAAAACCCATATTAATCGACCACCCATACAATCAAGACTTTGAGCATCCTGGCATTATACGTGTAAGTAATTGGAAAGACATACACCAAATAGTATCAGGAAAAAAATGAGAGTTTACGTAGGTTGGGATTCTAGAGAAGACATATCTTATCAGGTTTGTGAACATTCCATCAAACGCAGAGATCCACAATCAGAAGTGTACCCGTTGAAGCAAAACGAGATGCGCCAACAAGGTATCTACACCAGAGACATAGACAAACTGGCCACAACGGAATTCACATTCACAAGATTTTTCGTACCTTATCTCAACAACTACAATGGCTGGGCGGTGTTCTGTGACTGTGATTTTTTATGGAAAGTGCCTGCCAAAGAACTAGAAAAATACTGTGATGATTCAAAAGCAGTAGTATGTGTTCAGCATGACTACACACCTGAAGAAGGATCAATCAAGATGGACGGTCAGATACAAACAGCATACCCTAGGAAGAACTGGAGTAGCATGGTGTTGTGGAACTGTGCCCATGAGAAGAACAAGATACTGACCCCCGAGTTCCTCAATAAACAGACACCAAAATTCCTGCACAGGTTCTCATGGTTGGAAGATTCGGAGATAGGATCATTGCCACATGAGTACAACTGGTTGGTGGGTTGGTACAAGGAACCTAGGGACGGCAAACCCAAGATACTTCACTACACCGAGGGAGGCCCGTGGTTTGATGGTTATCGAGATTGTGAGTACGCCGATGACTGGAAGAAAGAAGTAATCAATCTGTTCTCGGCATAATGAACTGGGAGAAACTAAAAGCCAATCATTTTTTCAAGGAGCCCGTGGAACATGTCTACACATCGACAGTGTACGACATCAAAGATTACGATAAGTTGTACGAGAATCAAAACAATCTCACACACCAAGTGTGGCAAGAGTTTGATCAAAAATACAAGACAGGATTCCAGTTATGTGATGACATCAGAGACATAGATACCAACAGAGAGATAATATGTGTGTGGTTTTTCAAGGACAGGAATGATCGGAGTGGTGGTGAGGACATCCTGCTGAGAGATAAAAAGATCAAATATCAGCCAAATAGTTTTTTAATCACGAAATCCAAAGATATCAAAATCATAGATAAGAAGGACGAATACATACGCAGACCTTTCATACAGTTGGACCTATCGAATGCTGTCTGGCAAGGTATATTAGAAAGATTCAATAAATGATTTCAATGCCTGCACGTCTGCTTCTAGATGTCTATCCCTGACCTTTTGCCATACGTATTGATCTCTTTCTGCAATATTTAGATTTTTCCTGATTTGTTTGCCGGCATTATCATTCATTATTTTTTTTGCTTTGAACTCTACCGTGGGAAGGTACAGACACCTATTCAGTTTCCTAGCGACCTTTTGTGTGTAGGAGTCAACGTGCCAGTGCCAAAAGTAAACAGGAGCGAGATATCCTAAAGTTTTTGTCCAATTTTTATGCACGGCAAAATGTGCGGCCGGCAGAGGTTTATCAGGCCATAGTTTCACTTCACTTCCGAGATTTTTTGATCCTTTGTTCCTGCCATCAGTGGGCACCACCATTAGAATTCTATCTTTGTATTTTTCAAACTGTTCTATGATAAGTTGATCCCAGTGCTTGGTGTTAACTTGTACGTCATCTCCCATCAGCATCACTATGTCGTTTTTGGCCCGATCACACATGAGATTCCAACTGTAGCAGGTAGATTGATTCGGACCCACTACGTAATGTTTTTTATCCAAGATGTCCTTGTATTGTCCTAGCGTGGGATCGTCATCATTGAGATAGAACAGAAATTCAGTATCGTGTTGTTGATTAGACGTTGCTGAGTCTATCAAACGTTTGGCCAATTCTGGCCTTCCTCGAGAAGGACAACAGAATGATATCATATCAATTTGTTCTTCCAGGTTTCTGGGGTGTGCTCGTTAACTATTTCCAATGGCAAGTGGTATTGGAACTTTTTAGTACCGCGTGTCCTGATGTACTCAGCGGTCTTCTTCACGGCCTGCCTCATATTGGTGGAAGTCTTATACCCCAACAACTTCCTGGCCTTGTCCGACGAACAGGTCGCTAGTTTGACCTCTTGCGGTCTATCCTTGTGGTGTATTGGATCGAGATTGACTCCGGTTTCGTTGGCACAGGCTTCGGCCAGTTCATTGATGGTCACTGGTTCTTCGTCTGGACCTATGTTTATAACCTCTCCCACCACATTATCTTGGAATGCGAGAGCATTGAGACAGTACAAACAATCGTCTATGTAACTGAAGCAACGTTTCTGTTCTCCATCGCCGTACACTATAGGTTGCTTTCCCTGTAACATCCTGTTCAACATTATGGACATGACATTCCTGAAAGGGTCGTCGTATTTCTGTCTGGGCCCAACGATGTTGTGTGGTACGGCTATGACATACTCTATACCGTGTGTCTCACAAAGATTCCTCAGCACGTCCTCACCGGCTTTCTTGGCTATGCCGTACGGATCCTGCGGTCTACATTCGTAAGTTTCCTTGTAAGGAATTTTATCGTGGTGTCCATACCTTGCCATACTAGAGCAATAAACGATACGTTTGACCTTGTTCCTTATGGCCGCTGTGATGGTTGTCACAGATGCTTCAAAAATATTCCTGGTCACAAGCACAGGCGAAAACACAGATAGTCCTTCGTAAGCCGTGGCGGCCGTGTGATAAACAATGTCGCAACCTTTCATGGCTTTTGTGAGATTTTCTAAATCACAGCAGTCCACTTGATGGAACTCAACATCCTGTGGCACGTTGTCTGTGTATCCACCTATCATGTTGTCATTACCTGCAACACTGTGACCTTGTGACAACATAAGATCTGCTAAATGCGATCCGAGAAATCCTGCCACACCTGTAATAAAGATTTTCATTTTTGATATTTAATTTGTTTTATACACGATAGAAAACTTTGTCAGGCCAATGGTCTATCAATAGTTTGAATCCTCGATCTTTTATATATTTCTCAACATCATAATTACTGCTACCATACTTCTTGGTGTTGTTATTCAACTCGATCATTAGATATTGAGTGTTTTTTAAAGTTTTGTCAGCACCTTTTAGGACTTCCAACTCATACCCTTCAACATCTATCTTGATCAGATCAACGTCTTTGTAATCAAAACTGTCTATGGTGACCATTCTTATATTACCATCACTGTCCACGCGTTTGGCCTGTGTAAAATTGTCCTCGGTCAATGAGACCTTACCCAACACGGATCCCACTGCTTCGTTCCTACAGACACAATTTATTGTACAATTTTTTTCTAGACATTCGAAGTGTACTCTGTCTGGTTCAAAAGCAATGACTTTTTTAGCAAAAGGTTCCAATTCTTTTGCCCATGTTCCGCACCAAGCACCAATGTCTATTACTGTCCTAAATTTTTTATTTTGTGTCTTACAATATTCGAGAAACTTTACAAGACATTTGTTTTGCGTGAATGGGTTTCCCGCTCTCCAATCTTCTATGTGTACATCATTACTTGGCACCCAAAAACCATTCACTTTCTCTATCTTCATAATATTCCTTTGTCCATCAGTATTTCTACAGCAGTTCCATCCGCAAACTCTTCGGGTGTGAACTGTTGGTAAGCCAGACTGTACAACCATGGTTCGGGACCACCGTAGTAGGGATTTTCGATGTCAGAAAGTTCTATGTTGCCCACGTCAGTGGCAAAACTCTTTTCGTGACAGAACACAGGTATGCCTTCACACACGGCCTCCACTGCCGCTATGCTACAACTGGTCACCATACACCAAGCGTCTTTGAGATCCTCGGATAGGGGTACCTTGGCCTCGCTAGGTCCTGACGTACCCCTGCCCCTAGGCTTGTGTCGAAGTTTGATCGGTCGATCTGTGTACCTTTTTATCTGTTCCACTATATCTTTGGTCCAGTTAGGTTGATCTATGTAATTATTGATGCTAGAGGAACTGGGACAAACTAAAACGTATTTCCCAGCAAACGACGGTGCTTTTATTTTGATTCCAAATTTTTCAAAACGATCTGACTTGCAGTCTTTTATGTAGGAGGCGTGTATTGAATTTCTGCATATCCTCCAATAGTGATTGTCCGGACGTAGATTATTATTATCAAACCTGCCAAAGTAGGGAGTGTCGGTGAACCAGTACTGGTGATTACGTGCCTCTAATTTCTTGACCATTTGCCTGTTGTTGTGCACGAATCCCCAGAACATACTATTACTCACGGGCTCGATCTCCTTGGCATTATCTAGTTTTCTTATCTGATCGGGCCATGATTCTTCTACGCCGGTGAATACTTCCCAAGCCTTACTTTTTTTATTACTAAATGGTGCGTAGATTGTCAGCATCTATAAACTCTTTTAATTGTTTTGTCCATAGTTTATGTCCTTCAGTAGAAGGGTGTGGATCGTTTGGGCTCACTATGTGTTTATTCTCCACGATGAATTCATAATGACTGGATCGTGTTTTGAAAAACCTGGTTTGGTCTATTTTTTCATATAACACGCCAAAATCGGCATCTGCCTCGTTTAGAAAAGGTGGAAGCGAATTATACATCACGTATGGTATTTTTTTCAAATGGAAAAAATTCTGCAGATCAATGATGTTATCAATCCATTTCATAGATGCTGTTTTTTCAACATCTAAATGTTTTATCTTTCGGATAAATTTTTCTGGTAAATTACAAAAATTATAAGAACGCCATGAAATGTTTTGATCGCTTACCTTATCTACTTTCCACATATCTGATGAAATGTAGTCATTACGTAAAGCACTTGACCACCCTATCACTGCGAACACATCTGTAAAATTATTTTTTTCAAACCATAGTTTAGTGGTGAAACTAATCCTGTCATTGCCCCTACCTCCTAGGGCGAGATTACATAACTCCAGATTGTATTGTTCTGCCAGTATCTTGGTCGTGAATGTGTCCACACCGTCCTTAGGACGGGTGACTAGGAAACTACACCCGTTGGAAAATAATCGCATCATAGTCTATTTTACAGTATAATTATTCGTATGCCAACGGTTAAGAATATCAATTCTTTGAAATATTTCCTCAATAGGTTCCCAACAATCGATAGTGGATACGAGTACTCGGTCAATTACCATAAAGATGTGGATGCAAACTTCAAGTCGTTGCCCACTTTCATGGCAGAATTCTTTGACTGTAAGACACACAGTTGCCCATTGTTGCTGACCAACGAGGATCATCTGATCACCAATCATGTATGGAATCTCACACACAAGAGCAGGAACAAACCCGATAAAACACACGGACTATGGAAGAAATGGGGTGATCATGTGGAGATCGACTTGCCGCCGGTGGCCAGACAGTTCAACGAGACCTACACCTATGTGTGGCTACCCATAGACGAGGACAGCGCCAATAACCCATGGCACATATGGATGGATGTGATTTCCAAGTTCCGATTGATCGAGAAGAGGTGGTCGACAAACTTCGCCAAGTATGTGTTTGTGCTTTCAAATCCCAGCAAGTACTTTGACAAAGTGGCAAAGGAATTCTTCTCAGAACTCAAGTACATGGTGATGCCCAAAGATGAGACCTGGCAGTTCAAACACCTGATTGTGCCCAGCCTCAGCAATCACAACGACGGAGTGATCACGCCTCACCTGGCACCATGGCTCAGGGTGTTCAAGAACATACTTAAGGTCGGATCAGAGAGAAAGAGGAAGATCTTTATCTCTCGTGAAGATGCCAAAACCAGGAAACTGCTGAATGCAGAAAAGTTACTCATAGCTCTCAAAGGCTGGGAGACAGTGACTTTGGAAAATTTATCAATCAAAGAACAGGTAAGATGTTTCTCCGAAGCATCTCACGTGGTATCAACACACGGTGCAGGACTGACTAACCTACTCTGGTGCGAACCAGGTACGAAAGTGATTGAGATACAGGATCCAAACATGATTAAAAAGAAAGTGTATCCCGTGTTGTCTTACCAACTGGGATTGATCCACGAACTGTACCTAGCAAAGACCGTGCCTATAAAGATACAGGGTGAAAAACCAATTGGTGTAAAAAGATTTAATGATCTCATAAATTTTGAAGTGGACGTAGCCGATTTAATTAGACACATATAGGGAAATATTATATAATACAAATCATGATTTATCTAAGCCAAACACACAGAGACTTAACTGAAAAATACATCAAGTTTGCGCATAAAGGTATGATAGGTTCAAAAATATTACCCTACAACAAAGTTTTACAACGCGATGATGCACAGGAAATTTGGTTATTTGGAATATTAAGAGGCACCAATCTAGTGTACGAACACTGTGTTAAGAATAATATTAATTTCTATTATATGGATAGACCATACTGGGGCATAAGCAGACAGGAGCCATATTTTCTACGTATTGTAAAGAACGGACACGTTAAAAACACAATAGAAGACAGGCCGGATGATCGTTTCAAAGCAACGTTCCCTTTTGATATAAAACCCTATCATCGATCGGGCAAGAAGATAATGGTGTGCCCTCCCACATCATCGATCAGCACTTTCTTCAAATGCAAGGATTGGTTGTCGCGAACAATCAACAAGTTGAAAGACAACACCGACCGAGAGATAATAGTCAGAGACAAACCTTACAATCCAGAGGTGTACCTTGACGCCAATGGAGAGATGCGCACAGGTGAGAATAAGACTAGCGTGCCCAAAGAACAAATAGACTGGCGGGAAATCCATGCTGTGGTGACCTTCAATAGTTCTATAACAATAAAAGCTCTAGCCAATGGAGTACCTGTGTTCACGGATGAGAATAACTGTGCTTACCCAATAGCAGAATCTGATGTATCTAAGATAGAATCGCCTAGATATGAGGACCCACGTCCTTTGTTCTACAGCCTGGCATACGGACAGTTCACTGCCAAGGAGATGAGCGAGGGCACAGCAAAGAGGTTAATCGATGGACGTTGAAATATTTAGAAGGACAGTTAAGGACAGGAAAAGGGGGGCTAGTTTTCAACTGCTACAACACATGGCAGAAGGAATCCGTGCTTGTGGAGATAATCCCATAATGGTCAACGAGAAAATGGAAGGTGAATGGCGGGAAAACGAAATGGAACCACACGCACCCATAGGATGCATGTTTGGGTACGGGGGTAAGAACCAAACACACCACACCAAGGGACGTAGGAGGGATCTAGTGGAACGTGCCAAGAAGAAAGGCATACACATCATAACATTCGACGGGGGTATCCTATCGAGCTTTGGTAACACAATAACACACCCCAAACACCACTGGCGTGTTAGTCTGTATTCACCGATGAACAACGGCGACTTCCTCAGCGACAACAGTCCCAATGATCGTTGGGAAATGATGAAGGAACTATGGAACGTAAAACATGAACCATGGCGCAAGTCCGACCAAGACGATCCCATACTGTTTGTGCTACAACCCAAAGACAACTGGAGCATGGACGAACTAGATCCCATAGATTGGTTCATGGATGTGTATGAAAAACTGAGGCCTGCCACCGGTAGAAAGTTCCTCATAAGGCCACATCCAAATCACATGGCACAGATGATAAAACGTAAAAATGAATTTCCGGAGGACTGCGAACTGCTGGAGGGCAAATCACATTGGGTAGGCGACGAGAAAAAGTATTACAGATTCAATTTCCAGGAGGTAATATCTAACTGCCATGCTGTTGTTACTCACAACTCCACTGCCAGCGTCGACTCTTGTGTTCGTGGAATACCCACTTTTTGTACATCAAATCTTGCACTTTGTTGGCCTGTAGCGAACAAAGACCTCAACAACATAGAGACACCCGAGTATCCAGACAGGACACAGTGGGTCAACGACATTGGATACAAACAATGGACAACTGATGAGATTCGGAATGGCACAGTGTTCAAAAGATTTAAAGAGAAGTTGGGTTATGCATAGGAGGATAGGTGTACTTAAAAATCAATACGACAACATACCTAACCTAATATTGAGTTTTCCTAGGTGCGGTAGGACTTGGATGAAGCACTTGTTTGGCCATTACATGGCAAAGAAATACAATGTGGAATTCAGCAAATGGGTTGACAGACCAAGACCGGGCATACCAAGGATACTTTTCAGGCACGACTACATGAGCACCACAGGGCACATACCATGGGATGAATATTTTAGAATACAAGAAAATAAAAAGTTCATCTTCCTCGAGGAAATGAAGAAACAGAACATCGTATACTTGTACAGGGATCCGTTAGATGTTTTGTTCAGTTATTGGCCATACTTACAGAGTGTGCCATACAAGAATTTCACTCCCCCGCACCATGATAGTATAATTGATTTCGCTCACGACAAGCAGTGGGGTCTCAATATCATAATCAATTTCATGAACATACAGCTGGATCATTACCAACAACATCAAGGCAGGAAGTTGAAAGTGAGATATGAGGATCTTAAGAAACAGGACTCGTATTGGAAGATACTGATAGAATTCGTGTTTGGAAGTTATAATGATGAAGCATACAAATATGCGCGAGCACAAACCACTTTCGCAAAGATGCAGGAGAAGAACAAAGCCGATATTCCTGACAATCTAAAATTTTTCAGGAAGGGTGGGTCCAACTACATCAACGAATTACCAAAAGACCAACAAAACATTTTATTAAACTGGCCAGGACTTAAGAATTTAAATAGCAGGATACATGAAAATTAAAGTGATCACCTCATACAAGCCAGGCTGTTGGGAACAGTACGGCAAGAAGGGAATAGAGTCCATGGCTGAACAATTTCCAAAAGAAGTTGACATTGTTGTATACGCCGAAGAACCCAAACCTGAATGCAGATACGACAGGGTAACGTGGATAGATCTCAACTCTGCCGAACCAGAGCTTGTCAAATTCAAAGACAAACACAAGGACGATCCTGTTGCGAACGGAGAGTTACAGGAAATACCGGGCGGGGTGCGACGTCCCGCAGATCTGCAGACCAAGGGCGGCATGGACAAGAACAAAGGATCATTCCTTTGGGCCGCTGTGAGGTTTGCAAACAAAGTATTCTGTGTAGTAAACGCTGTGCGTAATTCCAGGGAGTACGACTACGTTGTATGGATAGACGGAGATACATTCACTTTCAGACCAGTGCCTATGGACTTTTTTAAAAAGTTATTGCCCAAAAACACCATGCTTACATACCTAGGTCGTGAAAATCCAAAACTCAACGACGGTGGCAAATACCCAGAATGTGGTTTCGTTGGATACAACATGCGTCATCCTGAGATACAGAATTTCGTAAATGACTGGGAGAATCTGTATGTAACAGATGAAGTTTTCAAACTGTTGGAATGGCATGACAGTTACGTATTTTGGCACCTATCAAAGATTTACAGGAAAGAAAAAAGCATTGCAGTCAACGACATAGGATACTGGAAAGGGGTCAAAGGACATCATGTATTCGTTAATAGCGAACTAGGACTCTACATGGATCACCTCAAAGGCAAAAGAAAAAAATTAGGAACATCTGCTAAAAACGATCTCCGAGTAAATCCAAAAGGACCTGCTGACATATACACGGTTGAATACTGGAAGAAAGTACCACCCACACTATGAGGCTAGAAGTATGGACAGATTATGGACCACAAAACTCAAAACCCATCTTTGATGCTTTCCTAAAAAGTTTACAAGATGCTAACGAGACCGTATATCTAAACAAGTCGGCCAACGCTGATGTGGCAGTAATATGGAGTGTGTTATGGCGGGGCAGGATGGAACAATATCATAGAATCTGGAGAGAATATAGAAACAAAGGTAAGCCAGTAATTGTTTTAGAGGTTGGAGGATTGCGTAGGAACCAAAGTTTCAAGATTGGTATCAATGGTATTAACAGAGATGCTGACTTTGCCAATCAAGATTACGACGACAAAAGATGGCCTTTGTTTAAGCACAACCTCCAACCTTGGAATCCCACAGGCGATATTATTGTGATATGTGGACAGCATGATGCATCAGAACAGTGGAAGGGACTTCCTAGAATGGAAAATTGGATTGTACAACAAATAACCGAGATAAGGAAATACACCACAAGACCGATACTGGTTAGACCTCATCCTAGGAATCAGATATCATTTGATCCAAAAAAATTTGATAATGTTAAAATCAGAATGCCTAAGAGAGATTTAAGGACGTATGATGATACAGATTTTAAAAGAACTTTAGAAAGGACATGGGCTGTGGTCAACCACAGTTCCAACCCGGCCATGGAAGCAGTGATCAAAGGAATTCCTGTCTTCGTTTCTGAATCTAGTCTGTGTTATGATGTGGGTAACACCAAACTGGTAGATATCAACACGCCTGCCATGCCCAATAGATTTTCATGGGCTAACCAACTTGCATACACTGAATGGTTTAAGGAAGAAATTGAAGCGGGACTGCCATGGACCCGTATAAAAAAGAGACTTGAGGAGAAATACATCAAATGAAAGTTGTAAACATAGGACGGAAGAATATTATAGAACCAATCCAGTGGACACCTTATACAGGCGAGACCGTTGTTATAAACACTATAATTAGGAAAGGCCAAAGGATACAGGAGACTGCCTATTACGAGGATAAGGTCAAGGCTGTCCCTCGAGGCAATGCCTATTGTATTGGAAACGGACCATCACGTAAGGGGTTTGATCTTAATAAACTGAGCGCCTCAGGACAGACATACGGATGTAATGCTCTCTACAGAGATTTCATGCCTGACTTTATATTTTCAGTTGACACAAAGATAACTGTGAGGATGTGTGAGGATGAAGTGGGCCTAAAAACCATACACTATGCACCTTCTTTAGAAGTTAACAGGAAACAAAACAAGGGCATGTTACATCTGATACCACACAACCCTCACTGGATATCAGGTAATGCGGCTTTTTGGACAGCGGGGGTGCATGGACACAAAAACATCTACATGTTAGGATATGATTTTAGAGAATACGGCAAGGGCGAGCTCAATAACATATACCAAGGAACGGACTGTTATGGTGAAAGAAACTCGGATGATGTATTCGAAGGATGGTTGAAGACATTCAGAGATATGTTAAAGTTGAGGCCATACGTGAACTACACTATCGTACATGACAATCCGCCTGACTTCCTTAAACACCTGCAGACAGGAACGGATTTGGGAAATAGTAAAGTTATCAGTTACAAAGAGTTTGAAAAAGTACTAACACCTTGATAGGTCTAAACCAGCAAGCCTAAATTTATTCTTCCAAGCGAAGAAGTTCTTGTTGTGATTGCTATAGGGATCCTTCAGCCAAGTCATCTGATACAGGTGAACCATCTCATGTGCTAGTGTTTCAACGAAGTCCTTCCACGTTGGAAATTTACAGTGTAGTTCTATGTAGAATTCCACATCTATATGATACGGTATCACACGTTGGTCGAACTTGCCCTTTGGTGTTTTCCTGTTGTCCCAGTTGGCTACGCATCTACCCCAATCCTTGTGCAGTTTCTTCACACGCAATGGCACGGATGGTAATCTACTGTTAAATAGCCCACGATTTAGTGTTCTGAACCAATGATACATCTGCTCCTGTGTTGGCTTGAACCCTTTGGTGTTCTTGTATCTGGTAATTGTGTTCTCCAACTGTATCTTCAGTTGTTTCCTCACATTAACGGTTTTGTTTTTCGTTTTTTTCATGGTTGACAGTATTACCAATTGTGCTATAATATACTAATAATTATCTAAATTACCAGGTATCAAAATGCAGTCAGATTTACCAAAAACTATAAACGAAGCACTTAAAATACTAGCATATAACGATTATTTCTGGCCTGATCACCGTACGACCCATATAAACCCACACCCTAAGGACAGGGAAACAGTTAGATCCTTGGCAGAGTCGCAGTACGCCTGGACCGAGAAACAGGCAAGACTGGCAGTGGTAATCCTTAAGCGTTACCTTTCTAAATTCCAAGCAAACAAAATGGATATCAAGTCCTTGCTGGATAATCCAGTCTATGAGGATGACTTCAGGGTAATAAGTTTTGACAAGAGCATTGAGAAATACACAGACGAGGACGGTGTGGACAAGATCGAACTGAGATTCCCGTATGACAAGAAGATAATACAACTGATACGTTGCCTCAAGGACAAGCGTGACCTGCCGGGCATGTATGCCCTTTACGCCGGTGAGGACAAGAAGTGGACGTTCATGCACACAGATGTGACCGCGTATTACCTCACACTGATAGCGGTGCGTTATGATTTCAAATTCATCACTCCTGAGCTGTTGGACGACTTCGACGCTGTAAGGAAACAGATAGTGGGACACAGACAGCCGACCGCTAGGCAGGCAGAAGATAAAATAATCTTAGACAATGCCCCAGAGTCCTTGACGGAATACTGGGCAGAACACATTTCAAAACTGCCCTTGTTACAGCAAGTGGACAGCCTAAAGAATTTTGCGATTGCACCCAAGGGCATATCAGTGTCCGCCGAATCTAAGTTGGCCGGTCGCATAGCACACCATTACTATCATAAACTGTGGATCAACTCTGTGGCCTGTACCAAGAAGGAAGTTGTACAGGCACTGATCGAATTAGACGCTTTCCCTTTGCTGATGCCATGCCACAGCGACGTGCATGAGGAACAGGAGATCAGGGAATTCTGGGACTGGTTGAAGATATTCGAATCACACGGCATCGACATGATGAAACAGTGTGCGTGGGGTTTCGATCTCAAAGAACCGGTTTACAGGAAAGAGGACAGGGGTTACAGCGCAAGGACGACCGTTATAGACGACAAGAAACCAAGGGAGTTCTTTGAGAATCTCTACGAACTGCACCAGATGAGCAAACAGTTCAAGTTCATAGATGATACCACGAAAATCATTTTCGTCAGGAACAGGATACCACGTGCCTTGATCAAGAGCAAGGTAAAACCACGGGCTTCGTTGATAGCACTGGGAGGTGGATACTACGCCACTGGCACGGACAATCTCAAAAGACTGCTTGAAAATCTTCCAAAAAAGTTGTATTATAGTGATCACCAACCTAGCAGTTGGGATTGGCATGATCACGTGATAGAACGGGTATAGAATGAGCAGTTGTAAACTAGTAATCAAAGACGAAGTGAATGTGAAATTCGAGAACCTCAGCCTCGAATGGAGAAAGAGACTGTCCAACAAGTTCAAATACGAGATCCCATACGCAAGACACTTGCCCGCAGTCAAACTGGGTAGGTGGGATGGCAAGGTCAGTTTCTTTGGTCTGGGAGGTACGACATACCTAAACCTTGTAGACCAAATACTGCCCATACTGGAAGATGGTGGTGTGTACGTTGACTTCGAAGACCATAGAGAACAACACAACTATGAATTCAAGGCCGTGGACAAGGATTATCTTGCACACATCACATGGCCAGACAACCATCCATGTGCGGGACAACCCATACAGTTGAGGGACTACCAGGTAGAGACCATAAACAAATTCATCGAGAATCCACAGTGCATACAGGAGATCGCCACCGGAGCAGGTAAGACCATAATAACCGCGGCGTTGTGCCAACTAGTGGAACCTTACGGCAGGACACTGACCATAGTGCCCAACAAAAGTCTTGTGACACAGACCGAAGAAGACTTCCTTGCTTGTAATCTAGATGTTGGTGTGTACTACGGCGACAGGAAAGAACTAGGTAGGTTCAACACCATAGCCACGTGGCAATCGTTGAATGTGTTAGAGAAGAAAAGTAAGGACGAGCACACAACCGAGTTCCTAGAAGCCATACAAGGCATCAACACCATAATAATAGATGAGGTTCACATGGCAAAGGCGGACGTGTTGAAGAGATTGCTCACAGGTCCTTTCGCACACTGTGGCATACGTTGGGGACTGACCGGTACCGTGCCAAAGGCGGACTACGAATTCATGGGATTGAAATGTAGCATAGGCGAAGTGGCCAACAGGATACAGGCCAGTGAACTACAGGACAAGGGAGTGTTGGCCAATTGCCACGTCAATGTACTACAGACACAGGATCACCCACAGTTCAAGACCTACGGGGAGGAACTTAAATGGCTCACAACAGATCAAACTAGAATGACATGGGTGGCACAGACCATTGAAAGCATAGCCACATCGGGCAACACACTGATACTGGTGGACAGGATATCCGCCGGTGAGATACTCGAAAAGAAAATCAAGGACGCTGTGTTCGTGTCCGGAGCAACCAAAAACATAGACAGGAAGGAGCAATATGATGAAATATCTACTGCGACAAATAAGGTTATTATTGCCACATATGGAGTTGCCGCTGTTGGCATTAATATTCCTAGGATTTTTAATCTTGTTCTCATAGAACCAGGCAAGTCATTCGTGAGGGTGATACAGTCAATAGGACGTGGGATCAGGAAGGCAGAGGACAAGGACAGTGTGCAGATCTGGGACATTACCAGCAGTTGCAAGTTCGCGAAAAGACACCTAGGGGCGAGGAAAAAGTTTTACAAAGAGGCCAATTACCCGTATAATATAGAAAAGATAGATTATGAAAATCCTTACACTTGATGACAGGACATACAAATTAGAGAAGATCCCAGAATGGGTGGATGAGAAATTGAGGTTCGC
>Ga0255751_10001921_pt1 | contig 19644 bp, 14 predicted proteins | sample 071ome_20_FD_179951 | JGI IMG/M metagenome (GOLD analysis project Ga0255751, IMG submission 179951) | Coastal salt marsh microbial communities from the Groves Creek Marsh, Skidaway Island, Georgia - 071412BT metaG (version 2) | ecosystem: Environmental > Aquatic > Marine > Intertidal zone >...
CTGGGGAACGACTAAGAGAAGAAGAGATCTTCTACGACCTAGTTCAAGCTAACAAAGACGCAGATATCAAGCTATCTGAGAAGAAGCTACGTGCTATCGCTGAAGAAATAGCTGCCCAACAAGAAGCCAATGAAATGTATGAGAAGGCTATTGGGTTCGTAGATGATATATCAGATGCATTCTCTGACTTCGTAGCTAGCGGCCTGAAAGACTTCAAGGACTTCGTAGGTTCTATCAAGGATATGTTCGTAAGGCTACTAGCTGACCTAGCTGCACAGGCAGTCCGTAACCGTATCCTAATTCCTATTACTACTGGTCTTATGGCGGGAGCAGGTAATGCTGCTGCTAGCACTATAGCAGGTTCTGGGATGGGTAGTTTTGCTGCAGGAACTATCGGAGCTAGCTTAGCGGGATATGGCTCTGCTCTGGGGGCTGGCTTTACTACTGCTTTAGGTTTTGGCACTAGTACTACTGGTGCTACAGCAATGGCACTACATCCTACTATGGCCTCTATAGGTGCTGCCTTACCTGCTATCATCGCTGTAGCTGCTGTTGTAGGACTGTTGACTAAGAAAACCAAACTACTCGACAGTGGGCTAAGAGCTACTGTTAAAGGCTTTGATGTAGCTATTGAGACTTTCCAGCTTACGCAAAGTAGTCGTTTGTTTGGTTTACTGAAGGGTAGCAAAAAGACCACCTTTACTGCCGCCGATGCAGAAGTTGCAGACCCCATCATTAGTGCCATCAATAAGATGCAGGAGAGCATTGTTGATGCTGCAGGTACTCTGGGGATCGGTGCTGAAGCATTTGAACACTTTACCTACCAGTTCAAAGTCTCACTAAAAGGGCTGTCTGAAGAAGAGCAACTAAGAAAGGTCAACGAAGAGATCACTAAGATGGGGGATGCTTTTGCTGAACTCTCTGGTCACTTCTCGACTATGAACGAGCTTCTTCAGGTTGCTCAACAGAGATACGATCTAGAAACTCGTTTGTTGCAGCTACAAGGGGACGCTACTGCCTTACTAGCTCGTCAGCGTGAACGTGAGATTGCAAGTACTCATGAACTTAACCAAGGTATCCTAGCTCAAATCCATGCTGTTGAAGATGCTCAAATTGCCGCACAACAAGCTGCAGTAGCCGTAGATGTAGCCTTTGCTACAGTACAACGCTCTATCCAAGCTCGTAAGGATGTAATCACTCGTGCATTCAACGATCTTATGGAGAACATACAGCTTAAGATAGATGAAGCTAACGAGAACGTAAGTGTAAGTCGCTCTGTCCTTGGCCTACTAGAGGGTGCTACATCTGCTCGTATAGGTATGACCAGAGAAGCAGGTCTAGAGTATCTACAAGGATTACGTGGTGCTTCTCGTATTACTGACCAGAAGAAGCTAGACAAGGCTCTTAAAGCTATCTCTGATCCTTCTGAAGACCTATATACTAACTTTGTTGACTATCAGCGTGACTTTGCTGATCAGAGTAACCTTGTTCGTGACCTTGAGAAGACAGCGAAACACCAGTTAGGTACTGACGAACAGACCCTTCTAGAACTACAAGACCAAGCTGATGCTGCTGAAACTCGTCATCAAGAGCAGTTAGATGCCCTAGACGCTCAGTTAGATAAAGCACAACAGCAGATTGATGTTATGAGAGGGGTAGACACCTCTGTTAAGTCTGTTGAACAAGCTATTGCTGATTTAGGTGTTGCTATTCAAGCTGCAATGTCTGCACAACAGGCTGCTAAAGCTGCTGCAAATGTAAAACTGGGAACAGGTACAGACAAAGGTATGGCTGGAGTAATTCAAGCCAACTCCGCAGGTCAAAAGATACTTGAGCAATTAGGGCAGTCTGGTGTTGCTATACGCGCATCTGACCAAGCTAAGTTCCAGAAAATACAAATTAGAGGTGCAGAACAACTTCTAGAAGTAGCTAACCAGTTGGGTGTTAAGACTTCAGGTAAGTCTGGTGCAGAAATCCAACAAGCTATCTCTAACGCAGGTAACCTTGGTGTTAACATGGATAATGCCACAAGAGCTAAAGCGTTTGCGCTTGGTGGTTACTTCGCTGGTGGTCTTCGGATGGTTGGTGAACGTGGTCCAGAACTTGAGATGACAGGTCCATCACGTATTATGAGTAACAATGATACTCGTAAGATGCTACAGAACCCTGACCTTGTGGAAGCAGTTAAGGGTATGAGACAAGAGATTGCTGAACTTCGTAGTGAGCAGAGACAACTAGGTATTAACAATAATAAGTATACCAAGCGTACATACGATCTGTACCGTCAGTGGGATACTGAAGGACTACCTGCAGAGAGAACATAATGGATATTATTAAGCCAGTTACAGTTACTAATAGTGTTCTTACTAGCTCTAACGTCACTGAAGACGACTATAGTGAATGGAGTTCTGCTACTACCTATGCAGATGGTGCTAAGGTAATTGTCATAGGTACTACACACAAGGTTTATGAGAGTCTTGTAGGTAGCAACCTTAACAATGACCCTACTACAGATGACGGTACTAACTGGCTAGAGCTAGGTGCTACTAATCGTTGGAAAGCCTTTGATCAAAAGATCAGTGATCAGGTTAGTAACCTAAATACTATTGAGTATCAGTTAAACTCTGCAACCACTAACGTCACCGCTGTCTCACTGTTTGGCTTAGACGGTATCTCTGTAAATATCACAGTCACTGATGCTACAGATGGTGAAGTATATAACGAGGACTTCTCCCTACTAGATAACGCAGAGATTGTAGATTGGTTTACTTACTTCTTTGCTGAACAAGGCACTAAGACAGAAGCCCTGTTTACAGGTATCCCACCTTATCTAAACTCTGATGTAGATATTACAGTCACAGCAGAAACTGGAACAAATGCTAAAGTAGGACAAATTGTACTTGGGTTCCTATCCAACTTTGGTTTAACAACTTATGGAACCTCAGTGGGCATTGAGGACTACTCACGTAAAGAGACTGATGCCTTCGGTAACTTTATCATCACAGAAAGGGCCTTTGCTAAGTTAGTAGATTACGATGTAAGGCTTGAAACAGGAAAAGCTAGAACTGTGCAAAATACCCTTGCAGACTTTAGAGCTACTCCTATCGTTTATATCGGTTCTGAAGATGAAGCCTTTGCAACTATTGTTTATGGTTTCTATCGTAGGTTCGATATTACACTAGAGGGACCAGCCTACTCATTTGCTGCTGTCGAAGTAGAAGGATTGACATAATATGCCGTATACGGACATTACCGCTTTACCCACTGCTCCTAGTCGAGCCAGACCATCCACATTTGCCAGTGAAGCTGACGCTTTCCTCGCTGCACTATCTACTTTCAGGACTGAAGTAAATACTGCTGGTGCTTACTTTGATACTGTAGGTGCTGAAATAGACACAGACGCTACTAATGCTGCTACTAGTGCTACTAATGCTGCTACAAGTGCTACTGCTGCTGCCAATAGTGCTACTGCTGCTGCAGCCTCTGCTGCTACTGCTGGGGCTAATGCGTGGTCTTCTGGGGCATCCTACACTGCAGGGGATTTGGTTTACTCTACGGTAGACTACCAGACCTACAGAGCTATTACAACGCACTCAGGAGTGACTACAGACCCTTCTGAGGATACTACTAACTGGGTATCTCAAGGTGGTGGAGGCGGTGGTGGCCTCACAAGTCAGACTGCTACGACTACAACTACAAGTCAGACTTCTATAGCTACTTATGCTGTTGCTGATTATACAGCTATGGAACTTACCATTGTAGCTGATGATAGCACAGACCGTACAATCACTAAACTTCTTGTCGTTCACGATGGTACTACAGCTTCTGCTACACAGTATGGTGAAGTAAACACTAACACTGCACTAGCGACATACGATGTGGACATCTCTGGTGGTAATGTTCGTCTGTTAGCTACTCCAGCTTCAGCTACAAGCACAGACTTTACGACTAAAGAGAACCTCTTTGAACCAGTAGCGTAAGATTTAAGACAAGGGGAAGGTGAACCATGTCAAACAATAAAGACTTTAAAGTAAAGAACGGTATCCAGCCTACGGTGTATCACGAGGGCTTGGGTACTGTTGTGTCTGGTACTGTAGGTTATTACTTAGCTGGTGCTAGTTATGATAGTAAATCCTTTAGTGTGTCTTCACAAGAAACAAGCCCAAAAGGTGTGTTCTTTAAATCTGATGGCACTAAGATGTATGTTACAGGTGTAACCAGTGACTACACATATCAATACTCTTTATCTACGGCTTGGGATGTATCCACGGCAAGTTACGATAGTGTATCTTTGGCTAACCCCGCAACCAGTGTCACCGACATATTCTTTAAGCCTGATGGCACAGAGTTATATTTTGCTGAAAGCACAAACCAATCAAATATCTATAGATACACACTAAGCACCGCTTGGGACTTATCTACTGCTACATCTACAAACAGCAATACGTCCTCATTTACCCAAGTATCTAACAACCAGATGATCTTTTTTAAGTCTGATGGAACAAAGTTGTATTTAGGTGAGAACAAAAACGCCTCAACAGATTTATATGAATATGATCTTAGCACCGCTTGGGATATTACAACATCCAGCGTAAGTTACAGTGGAAATACTTTAGAAACGACTGCGCAAGATAATGAAATAACGGGTCTATATTTTAAGCCCGATGGCACTGAGTTTTATCTTGTTGGTTATCAAAATGATGCAGTGTACAAGTATGATCTAAGTACTGCATGGGACATTTCATCTGGAACGTATTCAAGTGTAAGTGTAAGCCTTACCTCTCAAGAAACACAGCCAGAAGCTGTCACTTTTGGTGATTCTGGTAATAAGATGTATGTTGTCGGGTTTACTAACGACACTATCTATCAATACTCCACAGCCCAAACCACCAACACCCTAGACCTATCCACTGGCTCAGTCTTTGAGATCACCCCAACGTCTGACATTCAGATTGACCTAAGCAACCCTGCTGATAGTGGTACTGTTAGTCAGGCTACGTTGTTGTTGAACCAAGAAGGTGCAGGTGGTTATGACTTACTTAATATAGGCACAGTAACCTCTTTTAGTGTATTATCTCAAGGTCAGTATCCTTATGGGTTCTTTATGAAACCCGATGGTACTAAGATGTATATTGCAGTTAATTCAGACGATTCCATTGACCAGTATTCTCTATCAACTGCTTACGACATATCTACAGCTAGTTATGATAGTGTAACTCTAGATGTAAGTTCTCAAGATACTAGTCCAGAAAGCCTGTGGTTTAAACCTGACGGCACTAAGATGTACTATGCAGGGAGTAATGGAGATACCGTAGATCAGTATGCTTTATCTACTGCTTGGGATTTATCTACAGCTAGTTATGAGAGTAAACAACTATCTGTTTCAGGGCAGATGATTGCACCTAGAAGTATTGCATTTAACCCTGATGGTACAAAACTACTTATAGCAGGGGAATCGAATGTAGGTGGACAACCTGCTGATGGTGTTTGGCAGTACACATTATCTACTGCTTGGGATATATCTACAGCTTCCTATGATAGTTCTAATTTAAACGTAGGGTCACAGTCTTCTGCACCGTATGGTATAGACTTTAACTCAGATGGCAGTAAGATGTTTATATTAGACTCAGGTGGGACTGTATATCAGTACAGCTTATCTACATCATACACACTTTCAGGTGCTTCTTATGACAGTGTTAGTGGTACTACTACTCTTTTATCAGATATTAGGTTTGTAAATAGTGGTAAAACTCTTGTTGGTATTGATGTAAACAACAGTGAAGTTGAGTCTTATCCTTCGTCAACCCCTGCCACAATCACATACGACACCACTCTAGAGTGGCCCTCTGGCACAGCACCTACGTCACCCGCTATCGGTGAAACAGATGTTATAACATTCACTACATCAGACGGTGGTACATCCTACCAAGCAGTACAAGCAATAGATGGAGCATCATAATGGCTAACGATAAAGACTTCATCCTAAAGAACGCAGTAGAAGTAGGTGGCCCTACGAATGTAACACTGGGTACAGTTACAAGTGATGACATTGATCTATCCACAGGCAACTACTTCAAGGATACACCTACAGGTACTAGCACCTATACCATCAGTAATGCTGGTGATGTGCAGTCGTTTCAGCTTGAGGTTACTGGTGGTACGGCAGAGGTAGCACAGAACTTTAGTACTACGTTGTATACTGGTAATGGTAGTACTCAAACTATCACTAATGGTATTGACTTGGCTAATGATGGGGGTTTGGTTTGGACTAAAGATAGAGATACAGCCGTTTATCATGCTTTGACAGACACAGAACGTGGTGGTCAGTATGCTTTATATTCACCTGTTACAGATGCGCAAGTTGATCGTGGTTCTGATTTTATTACGTCATTTAATTCAAATGGTTATTCAATAGGTGCAGATGGCCTACTAAATGATACTTATAACTATGTCTCTTGGACATTTAAGAAAGCTGCTGGCTTCTTTGATATAGTAACTTATACTGGGGATGGTGTTGCGGGTCGTGAGATTGCTCATAATCTTGGAACTACCGTTGGCACTTTAATAATAAAATCTACTAGCAATACAGGTGACTGGAAAACTTGGCATAGAAGTTTATCATCAACTCAACACATAAAATTAAATTCAACAGCAGCAGCAACTACACTCAATACTGCTGCATTCTTTGGAGATGACACATCAGTTATTGCGCCAACAGATAGTGTTTTTACGATTGGCTCTAGTAGTCCTGTTAATCTTTCAGGCGCAACCTACGTAGCCTACCTATTCGCACATGACACTGCTGCTGATAGCTTGATTAAGTGTGGTAGCTATACAGGGAATGGCTCAACATCAGGCCCAACAGTTACACTAGGCTGGGAACCTCAGTGGCTATTATTAAAAAATGCTAGTACAGGAGGTACAGGTTGGATTATAGTAGACACTGAAAGAAATCTTGGAAGTGGAAATGATTATATACTACAACCTCAATCTAGTGGTGCAGAGATAACTAACTTAGATTATTATACACCATCTTCAACAGGCTTTCAGGTTGTAACTACGGCTGATGGAGCAAACACAAACGGTGATACATACATCTACATAGCCATTCGTGCATCTTCTTTACCTGCTATTACATGGCCTAGCTCAATAGAATGGGCTGGTGGTGTAGCCCCTGCTGCCCCTGCTGTAGGTGAGACTGATGTGTTTACTATCACCACAGACGATGGTGGTACGACTTATACAGGTGTAAAAACCGCTGATAACTTAAGCTAATCTGGAAGGTGAAGGAATGGCTAACGATAAAAGTTTTAAAGTAAAGAATGGCCTACTGGCTGGCAGGTACTATGGTAATAACGGTACTGAGACTGCTGGGGCTAATGGGCCTTATGGTACTTTTAGTACTGACTTGTATACTGGTAATGGTAGCACTCAGACTATTACTAACAACATTGATTTATCTACTGACGGTGGTTTGGTTTGGATTAAAGTTAGAGACTATGCACTCAGTCACTACTTATTTGATACAGAACGTGGTATCAGTACACAGTTAAAAAGTAATAGTACAGACTTTCAAAGCACTATTTCTGGTAAGTTTGTAACTTCTTTTAATACTGATGGATTTACAGTAGATGATGATACAGATGGGTCATATGGAGTAAACGGCTCTAGTGGAACTTATGGAAATGATTATGTCTCTTGGACATTCAAGAAGGAACCCTCGTTCTTTGATGTGGTGACGTGGTCTGGCACAGGTTCTGCTACAACAATCAGCCATAATCTTGGTAGTGTTCCGGGCTGTATCATGGTAAAACGCACCGACACTACAAACGATTGGATCGTGTATCACCGTGGCATAGCAAACGCTGAACAGAAGTACATATACCTCAATCAAACTGCGGCAGCGGGAGACTTTGACTTCTGGAGTGATACTGCTCCTACTAGCACAGAGTTTTCTGTCAACAATTACGCAGCAGTAAACGCCTCTGGCGGCACCTACGTAGCCTACCTATTCGCTCATGATACCTCTGATGACGGTTACATTCAGTGTGGTAGCTATACTGGTAATAGTTCTGCTACTGGCCCTGAGATAGACCTTGGGTGGCAACCTAGTTGGATTATGATTAAACGTGCAAGTGGAGGCACTGGTGGTTGGTTTATCTTTGATACTCAGCGTGGGATTGTTACATCTGGTAATGATGCTACCCTTCAAGCGGAAAGCTCTGCTGCAGAAGGGACAGGTGATGATCGTATTGAATTAACTAGTAATGGCTTTAAAATAGTTACTACTAGCAGCTTCTTTAATAATACAGGTGATACATACATCTATACAGCTATTCGTGCTGGAGTACCAACACAAACCCTAGACTTATCTACAGGCCATACATTCAGCATCACACCTACTGAAGCTACAGATGTTTTATTCACAAACCCGCCAGCATCAGGTACAGCTACAGCCTTCACTGTAGAGGTAGATAATACGAGTTACGCTTTAACGTGGCCAAGCTCTGTAAAGTGGCCTGGAGGTACTACACCGACTGTGACTACAGGAAAAGAAATATATACATTTATCACCACTGACGGTGGCACAACATATTATGGCAAACAAGCCGCAACTGGAGTAGCATAATGAGTATCGTAAGTTCTATTATATCTGAAGCTTCTAACTATCCCGCCACTTCGGCAGGTGGCGCAGGCGGCCTGAATATTGAAGATATTTTTTCAACATATATGTACGGCGGAAACGGCGTAACTTCTTCTGCAGTTAACGCTGCTGCTGATAGCACAGTGGATCAAGATAAAATTCACATGGCTATTTTTACTGCAGCGGGAAATAACCTTGGCGACAACACTGCTGATAGAGATTATTATGACGATGCCGACTTTTTGATAGGTTCTTATGGCGGAGGAGGTTCATCCTATGGTTCGTATTCTCGAGCGTACAGACTAGGCCTTTTTGGAGCAAACAAATCTCTTGGCAAATTTATAAACTTATCTAACCCAAATGCTACTGGCGGCCAAGAACATTTTGGTGGTGTCACAACCTTTACTTTTGGTACAGCGGTTCCATATTATATAGACGATATAAACAACGCCGATTTCACTAGTGTAACTAACATCGAATCTGGCGATTTAATTATCTTGTGGACCGCAGTTCCTAATGCAGCAACTGCACAAACTTTGCCAACTGGATTTACAGAAGTATATCACAGAAGCGAGAGTGGAACATACGGCTATAATGAAAGACTAGCTGTAAAGATCGCAGACGGCACAGAAAACGGAACTAACTATGGCTCAACAGTGCTTTTAAGTGATTACGATAAAACTTCTGGCATAATCTTACGCACTGACACGGGTTCTTTTAACGTGTCTGAAATGGTTTCTTCTGTTCTATCAAACGACGTAAACACTCTTATTAGAAGTAAAATTGATAATGAAATTGATTTGAAAAATGAAGGCGGCCTAGTTTGGATTAAAAATCGCTCCGGCGATGGTCATTTCTTGTTTGACACAGAAAGAGGTGCTCAAAAAAGATTAAGAACCCACGGAACCGACGCTGAAAATACAGACAATCAATCACTGCTTACATTTAATGACGATGGGTTTACAATTGGCTCGAACGCTTCAATGAATCCAAGCAGCGATAGTAGTATTGCTTCTTGGACATGGCGCAAAGCCCCTAAGTTCTTTGATGTGGTGACTTATAGCGGGAACTCAACAGCAAGAACGATTAGTCATAATCTTGGTGCGACTCCAGGCGTAATTATTGTAAAAAACAGGGACACAGACGATTGGATCGTTTATCATAGAAGCTTAGGCGCAACGCAGCATCTTGAGTTAAATAATACTAATGGTGCTGCAACTTATGATATGTGGAACGACACTGCCCCTACTAGTACTGAATTTAGTTTAAGCAGTTATCAAAAAGTAAACGAAACAGGTAAAAATTACGTAGCCTACCTATTCGCCCACAACGATGGTGACGGTGAGTTTGGCCCTACAGGTGATCAGGATGTTATCAAGTGTGGTAGTTACACTGGTAATGGTTCTACTACTGGCCCTGAGATTGATTTAGGGTTTGAGCCTCAGTGGTTGATGATTAAGAACACCTCTTCAAGTAGTGGAGACTGGAACATCTTTGATACGATAAGAGGTATTCCACACTTGCAAAATGATTCTTACTTAGCTGCAAATACTTCTGCAGCAGAAGGTGCCTTATATAACAGTCTAGATTTGACTTCCACGGGTTTCCAACCAAAGGTTGATTATACGTATATAAACAACACTGGCCTCAACTACATCTACGTAGCCATTCGCCGTGGCCCTATGGCTGTGCCCGTTAAAGGATTTGCTGGCGGTAATGGCATTCAAAGCCATAAGGGAGTGTTTAAAATAGACACGACACGGGCAATTTCAACTAAATCAACACCTAGTTGGGATGTTAATTTTCCAGTTGACATGACAATAACTAGAAATGATCAAACAAACTCAAGTTGGGCGAATTACGCACGCCTGATGGGGAACACTGAATTGTTTATTAATACGAATGCTGCGGGGCAAAATGCCGGGGGCGCGGAGTGGGATTACATGGAAGGATGGGGAGATTTAGGTAGTGCAAGTTCAAGCTTAACTTCTTGGAATTGGAGACGTGCTCCTAACTTCTTTGATGTCGTTGCTTACAAAGGTAACTCAACATCAGGTAGAGCAATAACGCATAACCTTGGTGTTGCACCTGAGATGATTTGGGTGAAAATACGTGATGATGCGGGTCAATGGACTGTCTACAATAAAACTATTACTGCAGAAAAGTATATGCACACAGATAATGCTGATGCTGCAAACACCTCTTCGATTATATGGACTGGCGTAGAACCTACAGATACAGTTTTTTATACTGGCAGCCATGTTTCTACTAATCACTCAAGCTACAATTACATAGCCTACCTATTCGCAAGCCTAGATGGCGTGTCTAAGATAGGGAGTTATGATGGGTCTTCTTCAGATCAAATCATTGATTGTGGTTTCGCGGAAGGTGCAGGTTTATTATAATTAAATCCATAACTCATACTACATCATGGGCCGTGTTTGACTGGACTCGATCTTATGGCTCTGGTAATGATAGTATAATGTATTTGAATGACAACGCAGCGCCCGTTACGCTTGCAGATTATGTAGATAAACATCCATCTGGATTTGTAGTAAAAGGTGGTCAAGACACTGTTAACTCTGCGGGTAGAAGCTACATCTTCTACGCAATTTCTAGAGATTAATATTTCACATAGCATAACAAGGAGAACACAACATGTATGCTAAGATTCGAGACGGGAAAGTAATAAAGTTCCCATACACGTTTGGAGACTTACGTAAAGACAATCCAAATGTTTCATTTCCTAAAAATATTACAAGACAAGTAATGCAAAAATATGGCATGATTGGCGTGATTGAGGGACCGCTACCTACTGTCGGTGAATATCAAACCGTAAGAATGAATGACGCACCAACAAAACCAGTGATTGGGCAATATACAGAAGAAAACGCACCAATTCCAGAATTGGTTGGAGAAGATATTCTTGCAAATTACTGGCAAATTGATTATCAAGTTGTAGATATGTTTGCTGACACGACTGATGAAGACGGTGTCGTAACAACAAAAGCGGAGCACGAAGCTGCATACCAGGCTACACTTGATGAGCAAGCCGGGAATACAAATCGTAGGAAAAGAGATGTTTTGCTTGCAGAAACAGACTGGGTTGTTATCAAAGCAAAAGAAACTAGTACAACACTTTCAGCTGCTTGGAAGACATATCGTCAAGCTCTTCGTGATATTAGTTCTCATGCAAACTGGCCACACTTAGAAGATGCAGATTGGCCTGAAAAACCTTAACATACATGTTTTTATGTGTATAAATAATACAAAGCTAATAGTCTGGAGACGAAGATGGCAACAACAATTAATGCAGATACAGTAATAGGTGGTGCAATTGTCACCGGTGATACCAGTGGTATCCTTAGTTTGCAGGCTGCAGGAACTACTCTTGTAACTTTAAATGGCGCAACAGTAGCAGTTGCTTCTGGAGTTGGACTAACTTCTGACTCTGCTACAGTGTCTGGTCCAGTAAGTACTGGCGCCCTTACAGCTAGCACAGCAACTATAGCAGGACTTTCATTTCCATCATCTGACGGTTCAAACGGTCAGGCAATTTTAACAGACGGCTCAGGAAACCTATCTTTCGGAGCTGCAGGAATTTCAACTGGTAAAGCCATAGCTATGGCTATTGTTTTTGGGTAAAGGAGGCTAGAGAATGGCTGCACCAAATATTGTAAATGTAAGCACAATCACAGGTAAGACTAGTCTTACTGCACTTGCTGATACGAGTGCAACATCGGTTGTATCAAACGCCGCGTCTAGTGGCAAAGTATTTAAGATCAATATGATTCAGGTATCGAATGTAGACGGAACAAACGCCGCGGATATTAGTGTTGATGTACACAATCAAGATGACGGCGGCGGTACTGGTTATGCTTTGGCATCTACCATCTCGGTTCCTGCAGATGCATCTCTTATTGTACTCGATAAGAACACTGCACTTTACCTGGAAGAAGATCAATCAATTGTTGCAACAGCAGGGGCAGGCGGGGACCTTGAGGTTATTGTAAGCTACGAAGAAATCTCTTAAGGAGTTTAGATTATGACTCGTAGAGGAGGTTTCATAGGTCACGACGGGCTGAATGCTCCAGATGCCCCAACTGGGGTCAGCGGAACTGCTGGTGATACACAGGTAACGGTAAGCTGGACTGCGCCAAGCGATGTTGGTGGGTCGGCTATTACTGGGTATAATGTGCAAGCTGCGGATGGTAGTGGGACTTACCGTCCACCATTTGACATTAGTTCAGCAAGCTATGACAGTAAGAGCTTTGACGTTTCAGGCCAAGATACACTTAATTTAGGGCTTGCATTTAGTGCCGATGGCACAAAGATGTATACTACAGGGGTTAATACTGGAAACATTTATCAATATGATTTAAGTACTGCGTGGGATGTCTCTACTGCAAGTTATGCTAGTAAATCTTTGAGTGTATCGTCCCAAGACACAGTTCCTCGTGGCATTCTTTTCAACGCCGATGGAACCTCTATATACGTTTGCGGCGATATAAATGCAGCTATTTTTCAATATGATATGACAACTGCATATGATTTAAGTACAGCATCCTACGCAAGTAAGAGTTTAAGTGTAAGTTCAGAGGAACCCGGCCCAGCAGGTATCGCATTTAATAATGACGGAACAAAGATATACGTTATCGGGTACAACAACGATAATGTTCGTCAGTATGCTTTAAGCACTGCCTATGACGTAAGCACAGGCTCTTACGAAAGTAAGACGTTAGATATAAGTAGCCAAGACGGTTCTCCAAGAAGTCTTTTCTTTAATAGTGATGGTACAAAACTTTTTGTAAACGGAAACCTAACAGATACTATGTATCAGTACAGCTTGTCATCGGCCTATGACGTAAGCACAGGCTCCTATGACAATGTTTCGTTTTTGTATTCTGCACAAGCTGACGATGCAAGTGGGGTAACTTTTAAGCCCGATGGCACAAAAATGTATGTTTGTAATTTTGGAAGCGATCAGGTTGTTTACCAGTATTCAACACAACTTACAGATTATCCCGCCGCATCCCCTGTCACAATCACTGGCCTAACCAACGGCACAAGCTACACGTTTAACGTCTGGGCGATCAATGCGTTTGGTTGGTCTAGCCCTAGTGATGCGAGTGATGGGGTTAGTCCTACTGCTACAGGTGACAGGGCGTTACTGTGGTATAGTGATGTTGCGGCAAACATTGACTATATAAACATTGCATCTACAGGTAATGCTTCAGACTTCGGAGATTCTACTAAATCTGATTCTAGCTACGGTGGTGCTTGCTCAAGCAGCACTCGTGCTGTTCATATTGGTGGAACTGGGTCTGCTACAAATGTCATGGAATATGCCACTATTGCATCATTAGGTAACGCTGTAGACTTCGGTGATTATACTTATGCAGTAAATCAGAACTCTGCCGCCGCAAATTCTACTAGAGGTATTATGGGTCTTGGATATGACCAAGATGGTGGAGGAACTAATAATGATATAAAGTATATCACTATAGCCACGACAGGTAATGCCTCTGACTTTGGTGATATGACTACAAGTCGTTACGAAGGTGCTACTATTTCTAACACTACAAGAGCATGTTTTAGTAGGGGCTATAATGGATACAATACCATTGACTATGTAACTATAGCTTCTACAGGTAACGCCACTGACTTTGGTGACTGCCAGACAAATGATTACGGAGCAGGTGGCGCAGGAAATTCAACTCGTGGACTTTTTGCTGGGGGAACAGGCGCAGGGTCTGCTGATAAAATTGAGTATCTTACTTTTGCCTCAACTGGAAACACTGCATCTTTCGGTGATCTTACCATCAACATGACACAACGGACTGGCGGTACAGCTAATGCCACTAGAAGTGTCTTTGTCGGGGGCAATGGCGTAAATTCAGGTATTGATTATGTAACTACTGCTACACTTGGTAATGCCTCTGCCTTTGGTGATCTTACCGATACTAGCGGTAGCAATGTTGTTGGCGCAGCTTGTGCATCCAACTCTCATGGGGGGCTTTAACATAATGCCAAATTATCAAGGTGTATGGTCGCTCTCGACGCAGTTTCAGAATGCTAGTGGTTGGCCTAGTCCGCCACCTTCTTATGCTGTTTTTGCTGGCGGGTTTTCAAATAGCGGCAGAGAAAATACAATAGATTATGTTGATATTTCAACGACTGGAAACGCTAGTGACTTTGGCGATTTGACTAATCTGGTTTATTCTTTAAGCGGATTAGGTTCGTCAATTAGAGGTGTGTTTGGCGGTGGCAATGAAAGCGTTTCGCCTTATTATACCAACACAATGCAATACATAACGATTGCATCGGCTGGTAACGCATCCGACTTCGGAGATTTAAACCAATCTGGTTCTGGTAGTTCAGCTTGTTCAAACAACACAAGAGGATTATTTAATAACGTAGGGAACACCAATGTTATTGATTACATCACTATTGCTACAACAGGAAATGCATCCGACTTTGGTGATCTTTTATCCGCAATAGAGTTTACAGCTAGTTTAGCGTCATCGACAAGAGGGGTTATTGGCGGTGGCAATGATGGTGTGTCACCATTCAAAACAAATGTTATTCAGTATGTAACAATAGCAAGCGCAGGTAATTCCACTGACTTTGGCGATTTAACTCAAGCTGGTAGTAGCATGGCAGCTTGTGCATCATCAACTCGTGGCTTATTTGCTGGAGGGGGTAGAAGTTCAACATATTCTAATGTTATTGATTATATAACAATCGCATCCACAGGTAACGCCACTGACTTTGGTGACTTGACAGTAGCTAGGACGCAACTTGCTGCGGCATCTTCTAATCAAAGAGCAGTCGTGGGCGGCGGTGCTGATGGCGTTGTTTATCAAGATACAATTGATTATGTTGCAATAGCATCAACTGGCAACGCATCTGACTTTGGTAATCTTTCCGTTGGACGAGGCCAATTAGCCGCATGTTCCAACGCCCACGGAGGACTTCAATAATGCCGAAACGCTATCTAGGAAACATTATTACCGATACTCCGACAGCACCCGCAGGGAAATATGAAGACAGTGTTGCAGTAGGTATATGGAACATACAAGAAGCCCTGTCATTCAGGGGTGCATCCCTGTGGCCTACTCAGGGTGTTATTGCTGAAACTGCATTCTTCATGGGTGGTCAAAACCTAAGCAATACTAAAGTAGATACAATCGAGTCTGTAAACATAGACACTACAGGTACTACAACAGACTTTGGAACCTTGACAGAAGCTAAGAGTTCAGGTGTTGCTGGGGGTAACACAACAAGAGCCGTATATATGGGTGGTTCTGGTGATCAAGCTTATGAGTCAACTATTGATTACCTTACATATGCAAGTGGAGGTAGTGCTTCTAGCTTTGGCAATTTGAACGCAGGTTCAAGTTCTGGTAACCATGGACAGATAAGTAACAATGTTCGTAGCGCAATGATTACCTATCGAAGCGGTGTCGGTAATGCAAATCATGTGATTGAATATGTAAACCCTGCTACTACTGGGAATGGCGTTGAATGGGGTACGCTTGATTATACCACAAACTTAGGTTCTACTGCTACTTGTTCAAGTTCTGTAAGAGGCTTAGTTGCTGGTGGTTATAATGGTACTACTTATGTAAATACCATCTATGATTTTGACATTGCATCTGGCGGCGTAAGTAATAACTTTGGTGATTTAACCAATTCACCATATGGCGCAGCAGGTATGTCTTCAGCTACTAGAGGCGTTTTCGCTGGTGGTGGGCTGTTTAGTGGAACTTACCCAAATACTATTCAATATGTTACGATTGCCACAAGGGGTAACGCTACAGATTTTGGTGACCTTAGTTTTGGAAGTCGGTATGCTGCAACAGTATCAGGCTCTACTATAGGTTTGTATGCAGGTGGCTCTGATGCATCGAATAAATACCAATACATAGATGCCATTACGTTTGCATCTACTGGTAATGCTACAGACTTTGGTGACCTTAGCTCTACAGCCCATAGATCATCAGGTGCTTCCTCTGCTATGGGTGCTGTTCAAACACCTGCTACAAGTTCCGAAATGGCCTTCGTGAATGGTGCAAGACAAACAGGCGATGATGGTTATAGCTCCAGTATCTCTTTCTATAATATTGCTACAACAGGTAACGGTGAGCAGTTTGGTGAAATGACATCAAAGAGATCAGAGGTTTCAGTTATTGGTGGTGATACACGAATAATTATGGCAGGTGGTCGAGATGCTGGGGCTGCACTGATTAATACCATAGATTACATTGAGACATCTAACCAAGGTGGTACTGCTAGTGACTTTGGTGACTTAACTGGGCCAACCAAATATCAGGCCAATTTTGGTAATTCGACTAGGGGTATTTTAGCAGGTGGGGAAACAGGAGGACCAATTAGTAATGTCATTCAATATATCACTATAGCATCCACAGGTAACTCAGTTGATTTTGGAGACACGACAACTGGAATAATGTACTGTGCTGGTTTTGCAAGCCCTACTCGTGGTATGATTTCTGGTGGACAAAATTCTAGCACCACTGGTATTACAAATATAGAATATGTTACAATTGCATCCACAGGTAATTCCGCATCCTTTGGTGATCTAACGCTAAAACGATACAATGCAGGTGGATGTTCTTCATCTACTAGGGGGCTGACTGCTGGTGGTAATACTGGAGCCTCTGACTACGTCAACTCAAACGTTATAGATTACGTAACTATTGCCTCAACAGGTAATGCCACTGACTTTGGTGATCTTACAGGAATGACGGGTGTAAAAATTAAAGGTGCTTCTTCTGAAACAAGAGGTACGTTTATGAAAACAAACAATAATATTGTTTATGTAACTATCGCTTCTACTGGTAACGCTACAGACTTTGGTGACTTACCTCATACAAGTGGTGAAGCTCATGGTGCCAACTCTAATGCACATGGCGGCCTACAATAATTTTTAATTTTATATTATAAGGAGAATCCGTTGTCAGAAACTAAGACTGAAAACGCTATTGTTATTACTGATTTAAAGGTGCAACTACCAGATGCTAAACCTGAATATAAGTCGATGTTGACTAATATTCAGGAAAAAGCTCCTGCAATACAACAAGCTTCCAGTAACTTCTACAAGTCTCACTCACAGATGATGAGTGTTACCCTTGACGTTACTGCAATTACCCCTATTCGTTCTATTAAGCACAGTCTAGCTGAGATAGAAAAGACTAAAGCTGCTCTTCAGGAAGGCTACTTCCGTATGAAGAAGAACGAGATCAAACTTAAAAAGCTAGAACGTAAGCTAGAGAATGAAAAAGATGATCTAAAGCGTGAGATGCTTGAAGTTAAGATTGATGAGATGATGGCTCAAGCTTCTAGTTCTCGTGGTTATATTGAAGGTGCTATTCGTAAGTTAAACTTCTTTACTAATCAGTATGAGAATTTGATGAAGAAAATCGGTAAAGATGAACTTACTGAGGAAGACTACGAAAGAGAAGAAATCAAGTATCACATCATGACTTGTATGAAGCAAGCTTTAAATGCTGCTCGTGGTCGTGGTGGGCAAATTGATGAAGGTAACCTGATCTATATCTTCGACTTAGGTATCAACGCAGCACAAGCTCAAGCAGAAGTATACGCTTACTTGAATTGGGAAAATGAGTTGATCAGAGAAGGTAAAGCTCCTGAACATCATCACACAGTACAATGGTTAGAGGCTTGTGCGGAGAAATGGTTACATTGCCCTGTAGAGTTCGCTAACAGCAGAGGTTTTGAGATACTAGATGAAACCTCATTAACTAACACACCCCAACTAAAGGATTACACTGATGGCTCATAAAGTCGTTAAATACAGACTAGAATCAAATGGCACTATTCCAACGTGGCTAAAGTTTGGTGTCCCACAGTCAACAGGTGGGATGTATGCGGTCGCAGACCCTAGCGCTATTGCTCCACAAGATTGGATCATGATTGGCATTTCAGAGGATGGCGCGGATATATCTGATGCAATCGAAGAAATCGCATCAAAGGCCGATTTGCAGACTTATCTATCAACACAGGCGACGGCGAATAACTGGACAGACCCAGACCCCAATGATCTAGATGCAACTGTTGCTTTTGACGCAGCTGCACATGCTCAACGTGTTTGGGACGACCTTGACGCTCTAAACGCATAAGATCATTTAAAATGCCTTTGCTGGGCCAGCAATATCTACACAAGTTTAGTAGTTAAACATAATGTCTTTGAAATAAAAACCTTATAAATACTGGTAACAGTGTTTAATAGGATATAGACATGGCGAACCCAAGCACAAGACAAGGTTTAATTGATTACTGCCTGAGAGAGCTCGGTGATCCGGTAATCGAGATAAACGTAGATCCAGACCAACTAGAAGATCGCGTCGATGAAGCTCTACAATACTATCAAGAGTTTCATTCAGACGCGACTCTTCGTACTTATTTGAAACATCAGATCACAGCTGATGACGTAACTAATGAGTACATTCCAATCTCATCCAATATTATATTCGTTTCAAAGCTATTTCCGATTGCGTCAGGTTCTCTGACCAAGGACTTCTTTGACATAAAGTATCAGCTTCACCTCAATGATATTGCTAACATGCATTCATACATGGGTGACTTAGCTTACTACGAACAGATGCAACAGTACCTATCATTGATTGACATGAAGCTCAATGGTACACCTCTCGTCCAGTTTTCGCGTCACCAGAATCGTCTCTATATCCACGGTGAAAAAGAAACTGATGACTTGGTAGAAGGTGACTATCTTGTTGCAGAAGTATTTGAAATTGTAAACCCAACTACTCATACGTCTGTATGGAATGACATGTGGTTGAAGCAATACACAACAGCGTTAATTAAGAGGCAATGGGGTGCGAACTTAATTAAATTTGAAGGCATGCAGCTTCCGGGTGGTGTTACTATCAATGGTCGTCAGATCTTTGAAGATGCAATGGCAGAAATTGAAAGACTAAGAGAAGCAATCAGACTCG
>Ga0255751_10001944_pt1 | contig 19561 bp, 14 predicted proteins | sample 071ome_20_FD_179951 | JGI IMG/M metagenome (GOLD analysis project Ga0255751, IMG submission 179951) | Coastal salt marsh microbial communities from the Groves Creek Marsh, Skidaway Island, Georgia - 071412BT metaG (version 2) | ecosystem: Environmental > Aquatic > Marine > Intertidal zone >...
TCAGGCCCTTCAGGCCCAGGCCCCAGTGGCAGTGGACCAATTACTAATGGTGGTGCTTTAGCAGGATTGAAGTCTAAGTGTGAGCAAAGTGATCCTATTATTAAACCAGAGCCACCATACAATCCGCCACCACCACCAGAACCACCAGAGTACAGTTTTTCATTAACATATGATAAACCATCTGTTGAAGAAGGCGGCATGCTAAAACTAATGATTACTGCTGGTAAATTAGACAGTTCTAAAACTGTGTATCTGTGTAGTTCTGGTTCATGGAATGATTATAAGGTAACATTCTATAGTGCTGAACTAGGGAAGCAGGATGTATTTAATGATAACTCTCTTGATAGAAAATTAGATATTGAATATATTGAACTACCAGACGGCACTAGATATACCGGCGACGATCTGAGGATCTTTAGACCAAGTAACAATAGTGCTAGACAGAAGTCTAACGGGGGTGCTGGTAGTAGTGGTCTCGATGGCCAAGGCGGATTACCTATTAATTTTGCATTTGGACAATCAACATATGGTCCTATTTTAATTAAGACTGCAATAGATGAACAAGAAGATTATGATTTCTATACATACGAAGTAACAAAAGCAGAATCATTAATGTGGTCACTGACTGATCAACAACTAGATGACAATGGACTAATTCCGGATGCTATCGGTGATACATTTTTTGATAAACCTAATACTCAGTATGCTACTGATCCTGTGAGCACATTTTACGATGGTGCAGTAGCACAGATTATTAACAGTTCTGTTGCACCACCGGTTCCAGCAACATGTGATAAGTGGCTGAGATTCTTTGCTACTCAAGCATCAGGCGGAGCATACAGTCAATCATCAGGGTCGCACAAATATTTCTATACATTGGATTGTAAAGGAAAAGTTTCTCTAGTGTTCCACGGATACAGTGCGGGCGATAAGTTTAGTGTTCATCAGGTTGCAAGTAAAAGTACAGCACTATCGAGCAGTAATAAAAAGTTTAGCACAAGCCTAAGCGAAAACAAAGTTAGAAACGCAACAACAAGCGAAAAAGATTATTTACTAGCAAGTGCTAACAATGCTAATTCACAATACTTAACCAGTCTCAAAAACAGTGTTAGTAAAAACTTTGTTAGAGAGCCTGCCAGTAAAGACTATATTCAGTACACCGGTGTAATTGAAGGCACACTAAATCCAACAGATGGTGAGATTGTTGTAGTTGTAGTAGAAGCGGCCTCTGGTAGTAGCATATATGCAATGTGTGTTGATGTTCCTTCCATGAACGGATTAAGTAAAGATGCATTAAAATCACAAAACAGTAACCCAGGAGGCAAAACAACCTCAGGCGGTAGCGATGATAGTGACTATGGAACAGGATCATACGGAACAGGCACAGGTTATAATACCCCAATTTATTCTCCAACTGGATACTACACTGGTTCTAGTTATTTAGGCGGCAAGTATGCTAATATTTGGGATTCAAATAATTACTATCAAAACTTTGCAGGTTGGAGTCAAACTCCAATGACTGGATTTAGAAGTATTCCAAAAGCATTGAGAAAAACTACACCTACTAAGTTTGTGTCAGCACAGAATTATGGCATTTACAAACCAATCAGCACTACAGGTATAAACTACTCTAATACAACTTCTCAGCGAGTAAGTGGTGGTAAAGTTAAACCTCTAGCAACGCCTAGCCCAAGACCTATTCCTCTGTTCCCTAGAGCGATCAGATCACGAGACGGTGCTAACACATTATTTGGTTCGTTGATATCGAATATTGCTAACGGACAAGATATTTTGTTCGGTATTCCAAAACCAATTACAACTGGATTGCCAGATGGCGTACCAGTGTATGCTGAAGATGCATTTAGTGGTGACATCACACTAAAAGATATTAATTTCTCAGAAACAACGCCTTTAGCAGATATTCCAGGATACCCAGGTGACGGACAAGATGATGATACTTTATATCCAAACATAACAGATTTCAACTATACAGAAAATCCTGTTATTACTATTACACCAACAAGAAGAACAGAAGGTGGAATACATATTCCTGCAGGCAACCCAATTTTCTGTAATATCTATAAACCAACACCTAGTGTGAAAATTTCTAGAGATGATGTAATTGGTGCAACACCAGGAGATGTATTAATTATTAATGGCGAGTCAGTTAGTTTACCAGGCGGTGGATTTGATGGCTTTGCAGAAAATCTCAAGTGTGTTGATATACCGGGTGCAACTGTAACAACAGTGTCTGGTAGCGACACTGATTATGTAAAAATTAGTTCTTGTAGTAATGCACCATTAACATTTAGAAATGGTTGTGCAGGTAGTGGTGCATACAGCGAAATTTTAGATTTCCATGTGGTAAAAAGATTTACACAAGACCAAGGTCTGTATGTGCATGGTAGCACTGAAAATACAGAAGAATCAACAACAACCAGTGTGCCAGTAGCACAGACAACTTATGATAGTAATGGTGTCGCAACCGGCACAACAATATCGACCGAGTCATCAACATCTAATAAAACCATTATTACTCAAAAGAGTGGAACTGACCAAACACAAACCAATTGGACAGGCGGTAGTGGATTTACAGTTGGAGATAGGTTAAGATTAGTTGGTGGTGAGCCAGTACCTGATCCGTACGGCACTATTGAGAAAATATGCATTGCAAACGCTGGTGCAAACTATACGCACTGGAGTAATGTATATGTACAGATAGGTGACGGAACAACACCAGGCCAAGGTGCTACAGTAGCAGAAGTTTTTGCTCAGTCCTACGATCAGATTAATACTTATGATGGCGATGTGGTTATTGTATATAACGGTGAATATTATATTAACTTACAGGATGGTAATCTAAATAACCTGCCACCAGCCAGCCCGGAATGGTGGAGGAAACTGCCAAGAAGACCTCAACAAATTATGCTAGATCCAATTACTGGCGGTATAGCAGAGATAACTCTCAGTTCAGGTGGTGTAGGCTATGTTAAGGGTAATCTACCTAAAGTAACAGTGGTAGACATCGGACAGAGTGTAGTACCAGTTACTCCGGCACAACTTGAAGCAAGTATTAGTATTGCTAATAATCAAGTACCGAGAGTTGCTAAATTTAATGTTACTGCTGTTGATAATGTTGGTTCAATTATTGGTCTGCAGATTATAGATCGAGGTGTGTATAAATCATTACCATCAGACTTAGACAGTGGTTTGCCATTAGAATATGATTACATATTACAAGGTGACGAAGATGATGGAGAATATCTCAGACAGAGAGATACAGACGGTGACGGCAAAATTAATCAGCCAATGGGCAGTGGATTAGGCCAATGGGACCCACTTAATAATTATGCATTATTACCGTCACCCTCAGCAGAAGTTAGAAAACTGTTTGCTGAAGGCGGAAATATAAATGACTTAATAGAAGTAAAATATGTTTATATGGTCGACCCAGAATATCCAGACGATCCGTTCAAAGGTAGTACCTATAATGCATTATACACTCCAAAGGATTATTCGAGTGTAGTTAACCCGTATAATTATACCATTGCAGACGGCACCGGTTCTACTAATGAACCAAACTTCAAACCAAATAACAAAATAACTGGTCAGACTCCGTACAATGGTACTAATGTATATGCAACAGATGTAGACTTTAGTGAAAGATTATCAATACCGTTTACATTGCCTTTCGTACAAACAGACAACAATGAAGAGGAAAACGCCAAATACTGGAAACTGGGTGAATTTGGTATAGGCTCAAATAGAGCATTTGATGACTCGACTTCACCGGATGGTAAATTAGATATTTGGGGCAACATTACCCTAATAGCATGGATTTCCACAACTCCAGGTGGCACACCAGTTGATAAACATCCAAACAGTGATGCTCCAACCTACAGAGTATTTAGACCACATCCTGGCGACCATACTAGAATAAAATGGAGTGCTGATCCTAGAATTCATGACCGATCAATTAAATATCCAAGTCTTGGCGATAACGATATACTAGACGCAGGTGTTTGTTATACTCCTGGAGGAGAACTTAGATTCTTTAACACTGCATTTGTTAAAACTGATGCTACTACTTTTTCTGATTATGCAGAAAATACTTCATATAGTACTACATCTAAATGGAGAAAAACAGGTTCTATATTAAATGCAGATCCAGGTACTGCCGCATTCGACAATTTTGTAGCACCAAGTACAATTAAAGTTAGAACACATACATTAGAATGGAGAGTAGCATATCCTGCATCTACTGTTGACGCATCAGGCCAAGGTATAGCAGGTGAGAGCATAGGCTACGATCCTAACTACAATGCATTTGGCGGCGGTAGGGGAGCCAGACTGTACTTTACATCCAGAGACATTCCAGATTGTTCTGAAAAAGGCACACTCAAAGAGGCTCTTGGATTACCAGATAGAGTAATTGATGTCAGTTTCCCGGTCGAACTTGCAGACATGTTAAATGAAGGTATTGGTGCAAGTCCATACGACCCAGCGGATATATCATTTAATGTGAGCGATGTAAACGATGATATCAAGATTCTCACATTAGATGCACCAGGATATGATGGTGTAGAATTTGGCGAAATAACAGCAGGCTTCTTGGATAAACTGGGTATTCCGATCGGAAGTTATAACCATGACATGGCATGTATGGTCATGACCAACGAAACCAGCACACAAGATGATAATATTACTATTGAAGATATTGATGGTGCAGTTAATAGTGGAGATGCATACAGATTACCTACAGAGCTTAAAGAAGAAATTCTCACAATTACATGTGTGGATAATTTAAAAACTCCTCCTGGTACTATATTAGGAAATGCAAATGTAGCATACATCGATGACCTATACAAATATGAACTTAGAGATATTTTTGGCGGCCGTGTAGCAAATACTTTAAGAACACAACAAGCAGATGTTCTGTATGTAGAAAGTAAGAGATACAGCACCGAAGCACAAATAGCACAAGCAAATGTGTTGTTCCCAAGTGCTAAAATTCCTAGCACAAAAGAAGACCACAGCAAAGTTTGGATAGACAGTTATAACGATAATGGTAATATGAAGTGGGCATATTTCGAAGACGGTACGATCAAGCGATCACAAAAAGATATGGTCGATCCAACATTTATAGGCGAGATACATTTATACGATTCTGAAACAGGCGAAAAAGAACACAATTTAGATCTTTGGGATCCGTTCAAAGGTATATTACCAGGTATGATAGATGCTGAAATTCATTACATATCAGAAACTGATCCTGTCGTGTACGACACTAAGAGAGCTAGATTTGGCAAAGAACAATGCGGTCAAACTTGGTGGAACACATCATCAGTAAGATATGATTGGTATGAACAAGGCCCTAACAGAGAAAGATGGTTGAATTGGGGTAATGTGTTCCCAGGAAGTATGATCACACTGTACGAATGGGTACAGTCTAAAAATCCTCCATCAGGTTGGGAAGGAACCGGTACGCCTAAAAATGCTAGTGAATTTATTGTAACAAAAACAAAAAACAAAAGAACAGGCGAAGTAGAAAACATTTACTATTACTGGGTACAAAATAAAACAGATTTAAGCAGTTTTGCTAAAGAAAATCATAATAGAAAAATATCTACATTTAATCTTGCAAAATATATTGCTGATCCTTATAGAAGTGGATTAAACACTATCAGTTTTATTAGTAGCGGTAAGCAAGATGATCCGTTAAATCCAGCAAGTATGAGCATTGCAAATCTTCAAAACATCATCAGAGAAGATGAGCAAAATCTGCAGATTAATTTAAGTAGAAATTTAAATCCAATTGGCCTCAAGCACACTGCATGGAAATTATTAAGACAAGAAGATAAAGACAGTAGCATACCAGAAGATATAAGTGCTAAACTTATCGACAGCCTTTGTGAAAAAGATGCTGTGGGTTCTGTTGTGCCTGCAAGCAATTTAAGTGAAGTAGAAAAATATGGTACAGCATTTAGACCTAGACAAACAATGTTTAAGGATCCTGCAGAAGCAAGACGAGTAATGCATTATGTATTAAATAACATATTAGCAGATCGCAAAACAGAAACACTTAATCCAAATTGGGTAAACACATTTGATTCGTATACTTATGTATCAAAAGCGAATTGGTACGAGGTTGAAAGAGTATCGTCAACTAATGAAACTATTAGATATAATAAATCTTCAAAACCAGTTTATACTGTACCGAGCATCAAGTCACTAGACACTTACAAGAAGAAAAACTTACCTGATGGTACAGTAATGATGATCAGAAATAGAAAATCTGATAGGTATCAACTGTGGAGATGGGAATCTCGCAATGACAAATTTAGTTTAATTGCTTTAGAAAACGAAACATTGCAAATAGATTCTAAAGTTTATACAGATTCTATTAATGACACAATGTCAACAGAGCTAAGAAAAGTTTTAGAAGACCTTAGAGATGTTGTGTTTAGAGGCACAAATTTATGGAATAAATTCTTCTTTGAAATGCTTAACTATGCATACGGTGAGCAACTGCAATTAGATTGGGCATTCAAAACCAGTTATGTGTATGTTAATAAAGAAGAAGAAGATTTAACTTTACGCAAAGGATTTAAACCTGATAACTTTGAAACTGTAAAAGAATATTTGAATGAAGCAAAACCATACAGTGCTAAAGTTAGAGAATATAAGGACGGTAAGAAAACACCAATCGATTATATTAAAGATCAAATGATCAGTGACTTTGATAAACCACCTTATGCTGATCCAGTTGCTGGCGAAGTTAGGATACTTGATTTAACAGATTCAGATGATGCTAACATTGCTAATGTAAATGTTGATTATGTAAAATGGTCTGAAGAATATAACACATACGGAAATATTTCGAATGCTGTAATAAATTCTAGCCCAGTAAGAACAGCAAATGTTAAAATGGTTTTCGATAGAACAGACTGGAAATTATTACCAACTGACTTTGATGCATCTAATACCACATACGCACAAGGAACAGCAAGTTTAATATCATACTTAAACAGCAATTCAAATGGAAATGTAAGTGCTAACAGCAATGTAAGTATGTCAGGAAGAATATTTAAGTTCGATACTGATGTTAGAGCTCAATTTGCAAAAGATGTTGCTAACGGTGTTGATGCAGAAGATAATTTATATATCACAGATGTTACTGATGCATCACAAATTGAATCTGCATATTTGGCAGGTAAACTGGTTAAGACACTTGCTCTTGTTAAAGACAAAGTAGGCGGTGGCTTTAGAGGTGAAGAATTAGATGCTAATGTGTTTACCAAAGTAGTACCCGGTGAAAGTCCGCTGTCATATCAAACAGGGTTTGGTTGGGACACAGCAGGATTTGGTACTAGTGGGTTTGATACTAAAATAGAAGTACAGAACTACGAGGGTGTGTTACAAGGTAATACAACACTGAGACGAAGTGGTGTAACTTACGAAGGATTTGATGCTGTAACATTCCAGAAAGTATTGTACGGCGAAGAAAGACCAGAAGAGCTGGCATTGTTCTCACCGTTAGAGAACTTGATTGTTAATGTTAAAACGACAACACTAGCATATGGTGATGGTGCAAGTAATCCTGCAACAGCGGCAGTGGCATTAGGACCGTATCCAGTTGAAGCAAGTAATAGTGTTGCTAATGTAGTAACAATCACTACAACATATGGACACTTGTTAAGTAACAACGATTCCATTACATTCTCAGGTGGAAGTAATGCAATTAATCAATCATTTGCAATTTCTAATGTGAGTCAAAACTATAGCGGTAACAGTTATAACAATACATCATTTACAATCAGTTTGAGCGGCTATACTGAAGATCCAACTGCAAATATTGTATTTAGAAAAGGCGGTGAGGCTGTTGATGTAGAATATATTGCACACTACAACATGTTTGGTGATGCAGAGTACATCAGAGTAAAAGGTGATAATAGTACAGCAACAATATTAAGTAAAAGATTCGAAGCATGGGATGATGAACTCACAGTTGATGATTCAGCGGTTCTGCCTACACCTAGACCAGGAATTCCAGGTGTTATATGGATTAACAACACAGAAAGGGTCGAATATAGACAATTAAATAAAAATACCAATAAAATAAGTGACATTACCAGAGGTACTAGAGGTACTACAATACAAACACACATTCAAGGTGTAAGTGTTAAGAGTGGATATTACACAGAAATATTTGATGACAGCAGAGTGCCTAACTATGTTTCACAAAATCCAGATGTTGCAGTTTGGTTAAAGTCAGATGGTAGTACACTAAGTTTAACAGATATTACAAATAGGTCAAGTGTTAATACTATTGCGGCATTTTTGCAAGGCGATAGTTTATCAGCAGTAGGCTGGGATATTAGAGGATTTGAACAAGATCCATGGGATAGTGTGTAGTTCAAAGATTAAATGCAGAGTTAATTAAAATGATAAATAGTTGTAAGATGTCAGATTCTAAAGAACAAGAGAAAGAAGATATGAAGAAAGATGATCATATAGTTGATAATGCCGGTCTTAATATGAGCGGACATATCCTTATCAGAGATAAAGAATCTGGTGAAGAATTAATTAATAAAAGAAATGCTATTCACTATGGTAACATGGCTAGAATAGTAGCATTAGCATTAAACAATGGTCTTAATGCTAGTAAAAGCGTCGAGTCTACAAATTCGTTTATAAACAGCATGGCTTTTGGAAATGGTGGCAGTAGTGTCGATACTTCAGGAAAGGTTTTATACAAAACTCCACGAGTAAGTGAAGCATATGAAGCCTCCGCAAACTTGTATAATAATACATACAGCAAAGAAATTGATGACAATCAAGTTGCACCAGACGATAATAAAATTGAAATTATAACAGGTGCAAGTTATACAGATATAAAAATAACAGTTACACTTGCTTATAATGAGCCTAGTGGACAAAGTGTTTTTGATGATAGTACAAACAATGAAGGCGACTATATTTTTGATGAATTAGGTCTCTTCACAGAAAGTAATATCATGTTGACGCATGTAATTTTTCACCCTGTACAAAAAAGCCAAAACAGGGTGATTGAAATAATTTATACCGTAAGGGTACAATTAAGTTAATGAGGGAAGAAAATGGCATATTCATTTAATAGATCAGACGGCACTGCAATATCAGTTGCCAATGATGCAATCGACAACACCTATTCGCTGGGACTAATAGGTAGGAATACAGTAGACTACGGTCTAACGATGGCAAAAAATACAGTATTACAACTGGAAAACTTTGCGTCAAGTACTCCTCCCTCAGGTACTGCGTTAACAGGACAGTTGTGGTATAATACAACAGAAGAAACTTTAAGAGTTTATAATGGTTCTACATGGAAAAGAGCTACAGCAATCCCAGTTGCTAACACTGCTCCTAGTGCAGACTTTGTTGCAGGAACAGCATACTTCAATACTGTAAACGATCAGTTAGAAGTTTATGCAGAATCTACTTGGAAGCCAGCAGTAATACCAGGTGGTAATATAACGAGTGCGTTAAGTGCTCAAGCAGGTATTGGCAGTTATTATGGTGCTAAAGTTGAAACAATCTTTTTAGAACCACAATCAGGCGATCATAAAGCAGTATTAGCATTAAAGTATGCTAGTGATGGCTCAGACAACCCTGGGGTTGATTCAAGTTCAAATGAAACTGTGATGGCAATTATTAGTGATCACGCAAGTTTCACACTTTCAAATGCAGATCCTTATTATGCAGAATTAAGTAATGTAAACAGTATTGGTGTTACAATCGGTAAGGGTTTAACATTAAGAGCAGACTATAGCGACAGTACAGTTGAAAATGCTAATGTTGCAACATACGCATCATACGCAGATGCAATTAACATCAACAGTGCTATTCCAACATCAGGTGGTGTTGTAGGTGCGGCAGATATTTTTGTACCTGCTAAAGACTTAAAACCATCAGCAGATAGCACATGGATAATTGGTAACAGTACATTAAGATATAGTGAAATACACGGCGATACAATTTATGCAGGCGCTGGTGGCGCAGTCGGCGGCGGTATTTTATTTGCAGGCACAGCATGTACAATCGGTAATGCTACACAAGGTGCAAGTCACATTTATACAGAAGATTTAACTGTATCAGGTAACTTTAACTTTGGTGCTGGTGTTCAAAACATAGGTGGAGTAGGTGACGAAGTTGAAAATATATATGCAAATAATATTTTCTTAACTAGTGGTACAATTACTTCAGTACCAAGCAACAATAATGATATTACTAATAAAACTTATGTTGATACATCGATCACTACATCACTTGCAAACTATGTTCCAAATTCAGGTACTAAAACAGTTGCAGGAACAACAACATTCCAGAATACAACAAATTTCCAAGATTCAATATCAGGTACTTCAGGATCATTCACTGGCACAGTATCAGCAAACTTGTTTGACGGTGTAGCAACTTCAGCACAATACGCTGACTTGGCTGAGATTTATTCTGCAGACGCAGATTATGCTCCGGGTACTGTGGTTAAAATTGGCGGTGATGTAGAAATTACACAAACAACAGAACATGCTGACACAGAAGTCTTTGGTGTTATATCAACACAACCAGCATACTTAATGAACAGTGATGCAAGTGGTTTACCAGTAGCATTACAAGGTCGTGTACCAGTTAGAGTAATTGGTAAAGTAAAGAAAGGTGAAAGACTTGTTAGTTCAGATGTACCAGGTGTTGCATGGGGTGTAGCAGACGAAGATGCACCTTTACAAGCAATTATTGGTAGAAGTTTAGAAGACAAAACAGACGGTGATGAAGGCATTATAGAAGCAGTCATCGGCGTAAAATAGGTAAATAGTAATAGTAATTTAGGAGAACATAATGGCATCAGGTTCAACATATTCATTATCCGGTGGCACAACAATGACTGGGGTGGTTGCTGGAGACACGATTGAAGACGGTGATTTCAATAATGCTAGAACTAATGTTAACACATTATTCGGCACAGCCGCAGATGTTACACTAGGTACATACACTGCTTCTTCAACATTTGGTTGGGGCCAAGGTGGTGCTGGTGTTACTTCGGTTTCTGCAGGCGAAGTGATTGACGCAACAAGCGCCAATGGTTTTAAAGACTTGCAGGACGATGTGCAAGCAATGTGTGCCTTTTTAGGTCAAACTGTGAGAACAGGTGTTGGCACTGATGTTTCAGCAGGAGACACAGTTAGTGCTACAACTTGGACAAACTTGATGTTAAACATTCAAGATTGTTGGAATAACAGATTTTCACCAGCAGGTAGAACAAGTAGTACAGACGCTAGTGCAACATATACCAGCACTTGGTACACAACATTAAGTCAAGAAACAACATGGACATTTGCTAGTGAAGCGGAATGCAGAGCATTCTTCAACGGTGGCGGCAGATTAGGTTTCAGTGCAAGCAGAAGTGGAGGTAGTTCAACTACACAAAACACTGACTGGACAAACCTTTTAAGTGCTATGGGTGATGTTTACTTAGCACATGATACAGGTGGCGGTTCATCAGGCACTAATGCAGGCATTGGTTTTTATGAGTTAACTACAACTTATCAAGAAATTTGGAAGAAGTTAGGTTCAGGTTCATACGCATCAAACTTCTTTAGAATGGACGGTAAAGTAAACAGCACAACTAACCCAACAGTGGTTACACTAAAAGCAACATGGAGTGATCCACACGCTCAAGGTGCAGGTGCATTAGGTCCAGACGGTATTGCAAGTACAGGTGACGAAGCATACGGTAACGACTTTATTGACGGTACTATGACATTGAACGCAAGAAGGCATTCGCCGAACGCAAGTGGTTCAGGATTTAGTTTTGCTGTACCAACAGATAGCATGGGTTCAATTAGCGGCTCGTAATAAAAATAATTTATTTTTTAAAAGCCAGTTCATTGTAACTGGCTTTTTTTTGGTTATGTGATAAATAACTTATATAATATTAATGCGTAACTATGCTTTTATAGATTACCGCACACACTTTCGTGAAACCATACTTAAGGCCTTAAGTATGGTTTTTTTATGGCTAAAAATAAGGAGACTATTATGATGCTAAATAGACGGACTGTGCTTAAAGGGGCAGGGGCAACACTGTCTTTACCCATATTAGATGCTATGATTCCACTAGCATCTGCTCAAACCAATCCTCAATTCAGAGCCGCATTTGTATATGTACCTCATGGTGTTATACTGGATGAGTGGAACTACAATGGCATTTTAAAGCCACTGCAACCTTATCAGGATCAGGTTAGCATTTATCGTGGCATGAAACTGAACACAAATAATCATGCAGGTTCTGGCCACGCCACAAGTTCCGCTACATGGTTATCTGGTGCCGTTGCTAAAGATACTGCTGGTGCAGATATAGAAGCCGGCAAAACAATTGACCAGATGATTGCAGATAAAATACGAGGCGATACAGTATTACCAAGTATGCAATTGGGTATAGAAGATGTATCAGAAATGATAGGTGCCTGTGATGGTACTTCAAGTTGTGCTTATATTAATTCAATTAGTTGGGACACTGATACTTCAAACTTACCCATGGAAATTAACCCAAGAACATTGTTTGAAAAAATGTTTGGGTATGGTGCTACACATGAAGAACGACTAACACGAACAAGTGTAGACAGCAGTTTGCTTGATAGCATTATGGCTTCATCAGCGACTTTAAGGAAGAAGTTGGGTAATCAGGACAAGGCTCGTCTTGGGGACTTTTTAGACTCTGTGCGAGAAGTTGAGATAAGGATTGCTAACTTAGAAAACAAACTAAGAGCACAAGGATCTAATTTGTCTACTGCACCTGTTGAAGTACCGGAATTGTATGACGATCATGTAAGAGCTATGACTGATATTATGGTGTTAGCATTACAAACCGATACAAGTCGTGTGCTTTCATTTATGTTAAGCAGAGAACTTAACCAAAGAACATATCCACAGATAGGAGTACCAGAGCAACATCATGGTGTTTCTCATCACGGATATAATCCAGAAAGACAAGCATTACATGCTTTAATTAACACTTACCATGTCAAGTTATTCACAGAAGGTTTTGTGGACAGACTTGCAAACACACCTGACATAGACGGAAGTTTATTAGACAATACTCTGATTATGTACGGTGCTGGGATGGGAGACGGAAATGTACATAGTAAAGATCCCTTATCAAATTTAATTGTAGGTGGTCGTAACTTAGGTATTCAAGGAGGTACAGACATTGATACTACACTTGATAATGGTAATAGTATGCCTAACGCAAATTTATTATTGGGTGTGTTAGACAAATTCGATGTCCATTTAGATGAGTTGGGACACTCAACAGGTAGATTCATATAAGTTAAATTTTTTACTCAAAGCCAGTATTTTTTAATGCTGGCTTTTTTTTGGCTTAAATACTGATATGAGTACAAAATTAACTAAAGCCCTCGAATTCGCTAACTATAGGGTCACACTTAACAACCAAAGATCGGCACTACTAGCAAAAGTAGACAGTCTATTGAGCTATAGTATTAACGGCGGTTCGTTTACGATTGACTTACATTTAATAACTTTTTGTAAGCAACTCATAGATGAAGGCATGAAGGAAACAGTCATGTTAGACATCTACAAAAATCCTATTAAGATAGACTTAGAAAGTTTCTATGAAGAGATCCGCAGTAGATATTTTGAAGTTACAAACGAATACTATGTAGAATATGAGAAACTTCGAAAAGCAAGAAAAACACACAAAATTTTAGATTTAAATGAAAACGGTGAATAATGATCGCGGCGTCTTAATGTTTGCCCATAACAATACTGAGATTGATTACTTTAGATTGGCGGTAGTTAATGCTTTACTTGTGCAAGCAAATATGGGTATAAAAAATATAACTGTAGTAACAGATCCTCACAGTTTAGCACAAGGCGAAAAAACTTTAGGCAAGCGGTTAATAAAAAAAGCAATAAACAATATTGTTGTAATAGAAAAAGATAAGCAATTCAAAAGACAAAATTTAAGACTGTACAAAGATACAAGTCACACAACAAAAACATTACCTTTTTATAATGCAAACAGATGCGATGCATACGATATATCCCCGTACGAAGAAACAATAATTATAGATGTTGATTACTTAATTCTAAGTGATACATTAAATCATTGTTGGGGACACAATAATGAATTTATGATGAATTGGAAATATCAAGACATCATGTATGAAAGAAAAGATCCTACATTAGCAAGACTAAATGATATGGGTATAACAATGTATTGGGCAACTGTGGTTTACTTTCGTAAAACCCCTTATGCGGAAAGTTTTTTTAATTGTGTAAAGCATGTAAGAAACAATCCGCAATTCTACAAAGACTTGTACAAGTGGCAAGGTACTCTATACAGAAACGATTACAGTTTCTCTATTGCCGCACATATGATGAGTGGATTTGTTGACAAGGAACTACCACAGTTGCCTACTACTTTATATAAAAGTTTTGACACCGACGATATACACAGTGCTGTGGATAAAAACACAGTCATATTGTATTTAGAAAAGCCACGAAGTCCTGGAGATTTTATCCTAACTAAATGGAGCAATGTAGATTTGCACATAATGAACAAATGGGCAATAAATAGAATTAGTGAGGAGATGTTAGACTATGTCACAAAAACAACAACAGCAACCAAAACAAGAAAACGAAAAACTAAAAAAGCAACAAGCACAAGATAGACGCAACGGATGAAACGAAAGTTAGTTACAGCCTGGATGATATTTATTTGGATTATAATTGCACCTGTAATTGCATTTACATCATATAGTAATTGTTGGTATTATGCATTAATGCAAAAAATCAAATACGGTGGCAACATGGTACCAATTTCATCAAAAAGATGGAGCGGACATCATTGGATATGGATTGACGAAGATATGCAACCATGGGAGTATACTCTAACTAAAATGCCAAAGTTCACTCCTTGGTATAAACTTATTGTATACAAAGGCGTGGTAAGAAAATTTAGAACATTATGAATAAAATAGAAACAAAAAAATTGTTAGAAAAGAAATGGCGTTCTCTTAGTTCATTAAAAAGTTTTTTTGAAAAAGAAAATGTTAAGGTTTTATATTTTGATGGAATGTGTTTAGAAACAAAAGCATACAGGTATACTCTCATAAGTCCGGAACTACACATGGAAAAACTATGAACATGCGAAACAAATTAAAATTGCGAATGGACGAACTGCAACGATGCATGGAAAAGAACGAACACTTGTCGAATCCTAGCAAAGTAGAAGAAGTTATAGACAGTGTAAATTTTGCGTTTCATGTGTTAAGTGAAGAGGATAGAGAATACATACAAATGGCTCAAGTTGCACTAGAAGATAAATTAGAATGGGGTTCACCAGAGTCGTGGCCGGAGAATAATGAGTAAACGCAAACAACCTGAAATAGGTGATAGAATCGAACATACATGTAGATTAAATGGAACCTTCGAAGGCGTAGTTATAGAGATACTAGGTATGCAGTTTGTATATAAAACAGACGAAGGACACGAACGATATTGTTTGTTTAGAGAAGTTTGGAAAAAAGTGTGAGCAGAGGATACATAGTAATTGCACAAAACAACAGCACTGTTGATTACTTACAACAGGCCTATGCCCTCGCACTTAATTTAAAGTTAACGCAAAGCACTGTAAGCAATCTAACAGTGTGTGTTGATACTAACACTAAAAAGAAAATAACAGCAAAACACAGAGAAGTTTTTGATAATATAATAGACATTCCATGGCAAGATGATGCCGCAGATGACGAATGGAAAATAAATAATAAATGGAAGTACTATTATATGACACCGTATGATGAAACGGTGATATTAGACACTGACATGATATTTCCAACTGATGTAAGTGATTGGTGGGATATTATGTCACAACAAGATGTATGGGCCACTACAAATGTCCGCACATATCGGGGTGAGATAGTTACTAGTAATTTCTATCGCAAATATTTTGTAGCAAACAACTTGCCTAATGTCTATACTGCTTTCTTTTATTTTAAGAAATCAGAATTGGCTAGCGAGTTGTTTGCTATGATTGAAATTATTTTTCAGCATTGGCAAAGAATGTTTTATAAGTATATGCCTAATGGCAAACCCGATTGGTTAAGTGGCGATGTTGCATTTGCACTAGCAATGCAAATTCTAAGTATAGAACATTTGTGTACTAGAAACAATTTAAAACATGCGCCGACTTTCACACACATGAAAAGTCATGTTCAAAATGTACCAGGCACAAAAATAAGTGAAATATGGACAGACACATTACCTACATATTATAACACTTACAAAGATTTTAAAGTTGGAAACTTCCAACAAATTTATCCATTCCATTATGTTGAGAAGGATTGGTTAACTAAAAAAATGATCACACAGATGGAGACAGATTATGGAAATAACTAAAGAAGCACTCGCAAGAAAGAAAAGATTTAATAAAATAAAAAAAGATGCAGGCGGCGATGCTCATGATTTGCAAAGACAACTATCGGAGCAAGATTATCAAATTTTTTGGGACAGTCAAGGTGAAATTAGATACTTTGGTCCAGTCAGCGAAAAAGTTTTAAAATCTAAATTCAAAGGTTGTAAATCAAGTGTGTTTACAGCAGAGCAAGTAGAAATATTAAAAGCACAAGGCACTAACGGCTATATAATAGTTACCGATCCTAATGTCGAAACTGTACACACAATTCAAGTTAGACCAATAGAGTCTCAATTTGTTTCACATGAAGATGAGTTCTTATCTTTAATAGAAGAAGGAGTCAAGCGACCTGACATCAGTGTTAATATTAACAAAAAGGATTTTACTGTAAAATGTAGCAAGTCTATATTAAACAAATACAAAGATACGGATCTAGCAACTGCTACTGCTAAAGGCTCTAAACTATTAAAATTTTATTTTACCAGTATAAACGATCCTAGTTTTATGGTACACAGTTTAAATATTAACTTACCAGAGTTACTAGAAAATAAACAAGTTAAAAAAATATTACCAATTGATCTAAGCCAGTGTAGTCTGTATACCGTTAAAATATTTGATAAATATGTGCGTACTTAATAAAAAAGCAATAGGACACACATATGGCAAGTTTCGATGTTACAGAACTAGACATCTTTTACATATCATACGATGAGCCAAATGCAGAAGACCATTGGGCTGATCTACTAAACAAAGTGCCGTGGGCCAAGAGAGTCCATGGAGTCAAAGGCTTTGATGCCGCACATAAGGCATGTGCAGAACAATCAGAAACAGATCGCTTTATCACTGTGGACGGTGATAATATTGTTATGCCTGATTTCTTTGAACAAGTATTAGATGTCCCTGATACAGATCATGACGGTAATGACATATCAGAAAGCATTTTTAGTTGGAATGCAAAAAATATTTTAAACGGTTTAGTATATGGCAACGGTGGACTTAAATGTTGGCCAAAGCAATATGTACTAGACATGAAAACACATGAAGCGGCAGAAGATGAAGAAGGCATGGAGTTTTGCTGGAAATTAAACTATATACAGCTCAACGATACTTTCAGTGAAGTGCATCAAACTGCATCGCCGTTTCAAGCCTTCCGTGCAGGTTTTAGAGAAGGTGTAAAGATGAGCCTAGATCAAGGCAAGAGAGTACACCCCGATGAATTTACACAAAAAATTTGGTGGCAAAACTATAATAGACTACAAACATGGTGCAACATTGGTTCAGATGTTGAAAATGGTTTATGGGCTATCTACGGTGCAAGGCTAGGTTGTGAAATGACAGTTTTATCAGATTGGGACACAAATTTAATTTCTGATTACGAATGGTTCAAAGACTTTTTTAACAATGATGTTTTACCTAGGTTTCCTGGAGACACGGTTTGTAACTATACAAAAGTTACACACAGTCCAGAAATGTTATACATAGGAATACAAGACATTGGTTTGAGATTGAATGAAGGTATTAACGAAATGATGTTGTTCGATCCTAACGAACAAATGTGTAAGTTCTTCAAGAAAACTTATGTTAACCCAAGACGATGGGGTGCAATGATTCGTGAAAAGCAAATACAGGAATTGTTAGAAAAAGGGTTACTACAGTGAACATTTTTTTAATAGGGTCTACTTCTGACTTTGCATTGAACATGGCATCTGAACTAGAAAAAACTGATACAGTTTTTAAGTTTGGGCGAGCCAATTTAAATTATGCAAATATCAATCAGATGAAAACAGAATTTGAAAAATACCCTACACCTGATATTGTGATCTTTAATCAGCATGTAGGCTGTATAGAAAGTGATGTTTTGAATACTAAACAAGTAGAGCTTGATGTAATGATTAGGAGAAATTGCTTTAGTTGGGCAGAAACTTTTTATAGCAAGATTTACATGTACAATATATTAAAGAATGCAAACACATTCGTTTTTATTACCAGCAGTATAACAGATGTTGACAATAAAGATTATGGCTTACCCCATGTTACATACAGGGCTATTAGGGCAAGCGAACAGCAACTAATGAAAAGTATTGTACTAGAAGGAAAAAATTCATATGGATTATGTCCGGGTGGCATGGACGATGACCCGGAAGGTTATGCTAGAAAAACAGCTCAAATAATTGTAAATGAAAATCCAGATCGTTTAAATGGAAAAGTAAACAGTGTTATGGATTCGATGAAAGAAATCTATACATATACAGTAGATTTTAAAGAAGAAGAAATTTGCAAAGAGAATATTAAAAAAATTTACACAACTGAATATATTCTTATTGATGATTTTATTGATAGAGAATTAGTAAATGCTAAACATCAAGATTTTATAGATAATTATCCTATTATAGAATTGACTAGAGACGAATCGTGCAGTGTGATCAACAGTGTTGAACATGAATTAGATCAGGCGTTTACTAAAAACTGGTGTGATTCTATACTAGAAAAAGTTAATTCAACTTGGGATTTAAATTGTAAAAGAGTACAAGTATGTTTACAAAAGATGTCCGGTCTGCAAACATTAACAACACATCAAGATTCATACGATACCAACATTCCTGTTAGAGGAATAATTTATTTAGACGATGTTTTTGGTACACATTTTCATGATATTACTGATGATGAATTTTCACTTTATGAAGTAGATTATTATGATAAAACTGAAATAGGTGGTATGCCGGGACAACTGTTATTATTTCATGCTGGTTCAGGAACTAACTGGCATAGTGCAGGTATGTATAGAAGAAATACAAAAGATAGATACATTTTTAATTTAACAATATCCAATGAGTAGTATTTACGATCAAGCCGCAGATAAGGCTAAACAACAATTGGACGAAATTAGTCCTACAATGTGTTATGCAAAATGGACACAGGTATCTATGCATCTCACAAACGGTATGACTCACAGTTGTTATCACCCACCTACACACAAAGTAGATTTAGAAGAATTAAAAGATAATCCTAGTGCGTTACATAATACAGTAGAAAAGAAAGAACAAAGAAAACAAATGTTAGCAGGTGAGCGACCAGAAGGTTGTAGTT
>Ga0255751_10001948_pt1 | contig 19542 bp, 15 predicted proteins | sample 071ome_20_FD_179951 | JGI IMG/M metagenome (GOLD analysis project Ga0255751, IMG submission 179951) | Coastal salt marsh microbial communities from the Groves Creek Marsh, Skidaway Island, Georgia - 071412BT metaG (version 2) | ecosystem: Environmental > Aquatic > Marine > Intertidal zone >...
TTTTCTTTACTAATTCTGACAGGTCTATCCTTTAGGTCGGGCTTTTCAAGGGTAGTTTCAGTAATTGTAAATTCTGCCTTCTGATTTAATAATGGGGCTAAATATTTATCATACCATCTTTTGATAAGAATTTCAAGAAATTGTGGTAGTCTATTCTTATCTGCTAAAATACTTTCAATATGCTCAATTACTGCTGAATCATTATCGTATGTATTTTCTCCAATACTAAGAGGGTAGTCAATTTCTCTAATAATATCTAAAAGTCTTTTATTGAGGTTGTTATCTGATAATAAATCAATCATTCTAAGTTTAACATCAATAGTTTCGTCTGAAAGTTGAGCAAATTTATTATCAATTACTACGGGCATACCTAACATTTTAATATATTCTCTTTCCTTCCTCTCAACTATTTCTTTAAACTCTTCATATGATAATTCAGAAGACCCATACATTTTTTCATATTCTGCCTTAGAACGAGCCTCATTAGTCATAGTAATTTCTCTAACAATGCCTAAAGCAACCTTCTGTTTGTCAGTTAATCCTTCACCAGAAAGTTCAATAACAGAATAAAATTGTTCAACCTTTGGGTCGTTTTCCATAACTTGACGAAGTGTAATATCATCATTATATGCTCTTTTTCTGGTGCTATCTAATTTTTTCACTAACTCTTCTACCTCACTAATAGCATCTGCTAAATCCTTTTCTGCCGCTTCTCTAATTTCTTCTTTAGCATCCTTAAGTTCCTCTTTACGGCGTTTAGCATTTATTCTTGCTACTTTAAGTTCTTCTCTCAAACTCCAATAAAGATTTTGTTTATCAGTTTCAATTTGAAGACTTGGTTTATTGGATAAATTTTTACCATATTGTAATGTAATAGTTTCTGTTTCTCCCGTTTTACTATTAATTCTTGTAACATTGGGTCTATCAAAATTTTGTTCTTCCTGTTCTCCATCTTTATCTTCATAATAACGATTGTTATTTAAATCTCCTAAAGAAGTATTTAGTAAAATATCTAATGCTTCTTCGTTGATAGAGTCAAAAGTATTAATATTAAAATCTGGGACTCGTCTACTCCAATCTTCTTTAGAAGTAGCCCAAGCAATAATGCTTCTCTTAGCAAGTTTTTGCTTTACACTACCGCCATTTGTGAGAATATTAGGCATTAAAAAATTGTAAAATAAATTTAATGCTGCGCTTTTATCCCACAAAAAACCATCATCAAATACGCCACGCAAGCGGCCAACTTCTGTTTCCATCTATACCGCCTCAGCAATACATTACAAAGGCTTCAAGATTAGTCCAATCATCACATTCAATTCTAAGACCGCTTTTACAAAGAATACCATTATCTCCTAACTCAAAAACATAATTGGTTACTAATGCTGACAATCCTAATGTAAATCTCATAATAAGATTAGTAGTGCCTGTTCCTGTATTATCTGAATAAATAGATACTACTTGATTCTGTCCACCATCACCAATAGTGGCGGTAGGGTCAATAACATTAAAAACAAAGCCACTAAAAACACAAGGATTGTCTCTTCTTGAAGTTAGCGAACTTGGTAATAATTCTACAATATTAGTGTCTGCGGTTACTCTTTTACTTTGGATTCTTCCCATGTAATCACCTTTCTAAATTAAGGGAGGAATGCCGCCACTTATTAAAGTAGCGACAAACCTCCCCTTCATTCAGTCTTCTAATAGGGAAATTAACTTAGCCTTTGTATCAAGAGGTTTATATTCAATTCCTCTTTCATCACAAAGAGCCTGAAGTTCAGTCTTGAGCAAAGTGCTTAAGTCAATGGATTCATCAACCACTTCCACGGTTTCTTCCACGACTTCTTCAACGATTTCATCAGCAGGTGCTTCAACCGTTTCTTCAAGATTTTCTGCTTCCCAACCGTTAGCGTTTCGGACTTTGTTATAGACTTGACGGGAAACCTCATACCAAGTATTAGGGTAATATAGCGTTCCATAAATCCTACAAGGACTTAATGTATGTCTAACACGAAACATGTTTATCACCTTCAGGCCAATTGTCCATAAATTCGTAGTCTAACAAACCCTAAGTCTGTCAAAGCATCAAGACCAAGAGCCATAGCATCAGCGTCAGCACCGTCAGGATTTTGGACTAACACCGTAATAGATGAAGTTGAAGTATAATTGCCCGAAGAATCAAGAAGAATCTTAGGAACAATAACACTACTTTCATAGCCACAAATTAGGGCTTGGGTAATAGTCCCCAAACCAAAATCAGAAGCATTAAGCACTTCACCAGCAACGGCATAATCAGTAATTTCCAAAACGGCATCCACGACATATTCAATGCCTGAAACACGAGGATAGGTAGACCCAAGATGGTCTGCAAGTAATGTTAATGTGCTCGCCATTTAATCACCTTTTAATAATTTACCAATTATCCTCAAGAGAGGTTGGTAATTTTACCTTGTGCTCTAACCCAAGTGCAGACAATTTCACCGATGGTTCTATACATACCTCGGTTGCCCAACTTTCCAACACCGAATGGGTCGCCCGAATCAATACCACCTTCAAAGTATTCGGTTGGCTTGAGCGTAGCGAAGTGGAAATGGTCGGTATCAAGGATAAAAATATCCGAAAGTCCAGAACCGCTTCCCGTTGAACCCATTTCCTTACATGGGATGATAGGAATATCGTGATAAGTAGCAACCTTGAAACCAACTTCTCGGCCTTTAACACCCTTAATACCATTTACGGTAGGCATAACTTCAGTTCTACCCATGTATCGCTCTTGAGATTGTAGCAATTCTCCGAGAGCCTGAATAGTATCATATCCCGTAAGAATAACCTTTGGCGAAGCACCACGAATTTGCAATTCACGGAGAGCCGTGTTAAGCATATTTAGGGAAAGAGGTCGTCGGCTACCACCGTAATCACCGAAATCCACATAGGACTCTAAGTAGGTAAGGGCATTATCACGGTCTTTACCATAAAGGATTCTCATTTCATCCAAATTGCTATTTGAAAACGAACCTGCAAAGAGGTTTCCACCATCAGCACTTTGAAGTTCGGCTTCGTTAGAAACAATCTTGTAAAGAGAAGTAAGATTGTTCTCATAGCCCGAAATAATTCGTGCTTGTGAAGGGTCTGATGTTTCTTCAACCATAGATTCCAAAGGAGTCAAAAGCATGTGATTCATCATTTCTGCGTGAGTAACACCGACTTCTTCACGGTAAGCGGCCATCAAATCACCGATACCGTCGTCAATTTGAGCCATAGCAGCAGCCAATTCGCTCAATTCAAACTGATGTGCAATCGTCTTAGGCGAAACATAAAGCGTTTCATAACGAGGTGCAATAGGTGAAAAAGCATCAGTAACTGCGGTAGTAAATGCGGCGTTTTCTGCAACACCACCAATAATGGCTTCCGTAACTGAAGATTGACCCGTTCCACTAGTAATGCTAATGGTATCACCAGCACCACCAATTGCTCTCTCGGTCATAATTCGCCATCCACTACTACTCCAAGGCTTCTTAGGAATCATAGCAAAAGCGTTAATTTCTCGGTTCAACATAGACCACACTTTTTGCCCATACACTAAGTTATAAAGTGCATTGGGGCTAAATGCGCCCGTTGAAGAATCGGTATGCAAGCCCGTATTTACACCAGCCCCGATACCATATCCCTTCAAAAGAGAGTTAGTTCCGAGGTTGCCGTAAGTAGCGGCTTCTAAATCTTGAATCGTTCTAATTTGGTTTAATCCTGACATTTTTTTCACTTCCTTTATTGTAGTTCACGCACCATTTCGTTAATTTCATCCCAAGACATTTCGTGAAGGTTGTTCATCTTAGCAATAACATCTTCACTAATTGCTGGTCGTGCAACGGGACTAGCCTGCTTTGCAATAACTTCCTTATGGGAGTTTAGAGACTTTCGCAGTTGTGCAAATTCATTCTTCAATGCGGCCACTTCGGAGTGTGCATCATAGTTTTCTTTTGCAATAGCGTTTGCCTCATTTGCTAATTCAGCCTGATAACGAGCCTCAAATTGTTCCTTGATAACATCGTATGCTCTCTCTTCTTCCTTCTCGGCCTTAAATTGAGCATAAGCCTTTGCGATATTTTCATCGGAAAGGTCAAGGGTTTGAATTTGCTGAGACTTTCGTGCAAGGAATTGGCTAAATTCCGAATCATAGCGACCCGTAAGGTTAGACTCACCCATCTTTTGTCCCGTTGCATTGTGTCCATAAACGGTGGAATCAATTGCCTTTTCTTCTGCATCATCCATCATTTCAGCATCATCTTCTTCGGATTCTGCCTTATATGCACCATCCATGTATTCTTCATCTTCTTCAGGCATCGCTTGCATTTCTTCATCGTCTGACGCATCTTTCAAAATCGTTTGATTTCGGAGTTGCGAAACGAGGTCTTCAAACTCGGCTAAAGCCTTGCTAATTTCGTCGGTCATTTTTTCACTTCCTTTTTTATTTTCTTTCACAATCTCAAATTTTGCTTCAGGGTTAATGCCCTCTTCACAAATTGTGATTTCGTGGAGTTCTAATTTATCTATTTCTTTGTATGTTCCAATATCAGGGTCATGGACATTATGCTTATTGATAGCCTGTCCACCAATACTGAAAGAGCGTAGTTTGCCTCTTCTAATATCACGGGCAACCTCTTTCGCTTTCTCAATGTCGTTCCTCATTTTGATAACAACAAAGAATCCTGTATCATCAACGCCCGTTTTTAGGACATTTCCTTTTGTATCTGTATAGGTATCAATAACTTCTCCTACCTGCACATTTGAATGAGTAATCATAACATTCTTATAATCACTCTTCATAAATTTGTCAGAAGCATCTCTTAGTGCTTCCAATGTAATTAAATCGTTTTGCTTATCCACCACATCAACGGAGGCATAACCAGCAATAACCATATCTTTTCCTGTTCCCTTAAGAATAACTAATTCTGAACCCGAAGAGGGTTTATTTCCAAGACGAATCGGCTTCACCTTAAGAGTCATGTTAATACATCTGTTTAACTATTATATAAAGGAATAGGGTTATTTGTCGGAAAATGTAATATTTATATATTTATCTTCCGAAATATCCCACAATCCTTCGTCGCTATCTTTATCTGTCGGCTCTTCCTTATACCCTGTAAAGACAATCCACTTATCTTCTTCCATAATTTTAACAACTCTGAAATGAATTTTACCTGAATACATTTTACCCTTTAGGAAATATTCATGGTAGCCATCTCTTTGAGAGCCAATTTTAATTGAACCCTCATCAATCTTTTTATCCTTTTGTGGTTTATTATCATATTCAGTTAAGAATCGCTCAGCCTTTCCAAATAATTCATACATATCTTCAATTTTGTCCTGCTCAATACGCCATGAAAATGTTTTTTCTTTAATTTGGTAAATAAAATTTAAATCACCATCTTCTCTTCTCCAGATTTCATAAGTATTTTCTTCCATTTTACCGATAGTTTCTGGGTCTTTAACTAATGTTTTATCATCATGGTAAAACTTTTGTCTTTCCTTATTATATAAAATACCGAATGCTTCACCCCTTTCTTTAATGTATAAAAGCAAACCCTTTTCAATATCACCATCAGAAAAAATTCTCTTGATAATATCTGGTGCTCTTTGTTTTAATTTCTTAACTAAATCCTGCTTTGTAATTTCGCCCTCATATACAATTTCGGAAATGATACTCATTAATTTACCACTATCCTTTTTATGTATATTTGCTAACTCTTGTTTCCACAAATCAATATCAATCAAGGCATTTTTAGCCATTAAATTATCTTGTAAAAATCCCGAAAGAACGAATCCTTCCGTATCATAAGTAGTGTTTAAATCAACCATTCCATGAATATTATCTGTAATTGTATATGATTTTTTAAGTGCTTCAATTGAATAATCAGAAGCAGACTTTTTGTTATCCTTAGACAAAAACTCAAGTGTGATAATTTTTTCTGGTTCAGTAACTTCGGGCTTTTCAATAACCTTAGCACTATAAATGGAGAAACCTGTCTTAGTCTTCTTAACTTCATCAACCTTCACTCGGATAATATTACCCTCTTCTGATTTGATTTTAGTATTAAGAGCCTTACCAACATTTAGATAATCTTTATTTTTATAACGAACAATGGGTTTATATTCTTCATCACCTAAAGGTCCAGCCCCTAATGTATAACTAAATGTTCCATTTTTGTTCTTTCTAACTTCTAAAATAATTAAATCTAAATCAACAAATTTTTTCCATTTAATCCACTTTGGGTTTTTCTTTTTACCTACGATGTATGAGGATTTAGCATCCTTAATAATGACACCTTCTGATGTAGGATTCTTCATAATTTCCATAGCGTATTCTTCAATATCTTCTAATGAATCTGCAAATCTGGTGTTAGATTTAGTAGGAAATTGTATTTGTCTATGAGAAACTTTGTTAAAATTACCCATCAATGTTTGAAGTCTTTCTTCTAATTTATTCTTCCAAATATGTTCTCCGTTAAGACGAATAATATCAAACACATGAATTCTTAGTTCAAAAGCAGAATCATCCCTTTTAGAATTAATGTAAGAGATAGTATCTGCTCTATGAAGAGGTTCGTCATTTTCGTATAGAACAACTTCAGCATCTAAAATACATTTAGGAAAATCCTTATCAGACATAAGTTCTACTTGCTTGTCAAATTTTCTGGTAATATCTCTTTGATTAAAGGAATAGATTTTAATTTCCTTATCCTTGTGAATTTGAATACGCATTCCGTCATACTTTTCTTGAACAACATAGTCCCCAGAAAATCCCTTAATTTCTTTCATATCATCAATTTCAAAGATACGATACATAGGTTTGTTAGGAATAATAAATTCATTTAACTCTTTGTCTTCTTTTAACATAGCATATTTTAATGAAAAATCTTTATCAATACCTTCAATGGTATAATTAAAATTCCAAATTCTTTCTCCGTATTCAGCAATTAAGAAGTCCTCAATTTTTTCAGTAATGACACTTTCTTCTTCACCGCCGTCAATTTTTAAATCACTATAACTAACAATAATTGAACTTGGGTCGTCAGGTGCATTAGATAACCATTCAATATTATTAATGTTAATTACTTTTTCAAATTCTTTTAGAATTCTCTTAGTATCTGTTAATTGTTGCCATGAAGAAGCACTATTTTCCTTTGTATAAACCTCATAAAGCATTTCTCGTGCTGGTTGCATTTTACGCTTTAATCTTTTAACATCAACATCTTCACCGTAGTTTGTCTCAAGCCATCTAAACAATTCACCGTCTGTTAAATCTAATCCAACATAACCTTCTGTAAAATCATCTTTTAAATCACCTACTTCTTCCCATCCTTCTAAAGCACCACGACCTGCTCTATATGCCCAATGTAAAAATATAGCATATACTTGGGTATTATTAAGAAGTAATTTTGGTAATTTATCTCCAAATTTCTTTCTAAATGGGTCTTTACTTAACGAAGTTTGCTCTTGAACTTCTTTAATATTTTGATAAACCCTTTTAGCCTTAGCACCTTGAGGGTCTTTTACTTCTTCGCTATAAATTAAGGATTCAGATAATTCATCTCTTAGCAAATCTCCGATAGGGTTAGGGCTATCCCAATTATCACGAATTTCTTCAATTATTTTAGACCACTCATCTTTGTAATCTTTTGGTCTTTCTCTTGCACTCAAATATGCAACTCTAACCTTATCATAAAGATTTCTTAGCGACCTTGATAAAGGGTCAATCCTACCCGTTTCTGGAGGCAATTAATCACCTAATTAAACGAAATTTTGCGATGAGCGTCTAACTTTACCGTCATCCATATCAGAATCGTGAGTAAGGTTTAGATTATATTTTTTATTAAGAATTTTCACCATTCTATCTCTTGGGATAGGATAGTTGGGATTATCAATGTTTAGATAATATTCTAAATGTTCTGCTGATTGACTGTTCATTTTTGCTTGTTCTTCAGTCATTCTTAATGTGCTAAGTGCGCCCTGAACTTCGTTGTATGGATAATTTCTTTTATAGTTCATTTGTATATAGTATGGCCCGTATTGGTTATCTTGTCTAAGATAACTTTTACGCAAATCTTGGGGCATTTGTGCTTGTCCACCATCAATTCTCGCCGTTGATAAAAACTTTCGGAGTTTGTTTGCGGCTTCGTTAAGAGCCGTAAGAAGTGCTTTACCTTCAGATGTGCTTAAAGGATTAGCCATAGCCTTCTTTTCATCCGTCAAAGCAGATGCGACCATAAATGCAGGATTAAATTTCTCTTCATCATCAGCAAATCTTGCTAACGAAATAAGAACCTTTTCTTCATCTTCATTATTACTATTAAGTTTATCTCTTTCTCTTTCATCAGGATGCCTTCTTAAATATTCATTCATATCATCATTAACAACATCTTCAATTTCTTCTTTACTAATTATTAAACCTGTATAATCTCGTGTAGGCATTTGTCTATTTTTATAGAGACTTCCGACCTTCTTTTCTTGTGCTTCGGTTAATGGTTTCATAGCCATTCTCGTTACATTAACTTGCTCAGGAGTCTTTGCTTTTCCACTTGTAGGTTTTGCACTTGGGTCAATATGACTACCAAGATGATTTGAAATTAAATTTCCGACTTCAATTAATTGCGTTAATATCGCAGCAACTTTATCTTCGCCTCTTGCATCTTCTGTAAAGTCCATAGTAACATCTGTTTTACTTTCCCAATCCATTTTACTCACCACTTAATCTAACAACAAGTTCATCAATGTCTTTCCAATCCATTTTTGCAATTGTATCTGCTGATGGGATTCTTCCCGCCGATTGAATAGACGGTGCTTGACTTTCTACTTTTACAAGTCCAGACTTCATTAGCACATTGTCTCTATCAAAGACGGTTGTTTCTAATGTCTTAACTCTCTCTACTAATTCCTTTAACAATAATGTTAGTTCTTCACTCATTTTTATTCACCACTTTTCGGGTATATCATTTCTCTCAAATCGCTATAAAGTCTTTCGTAATCTTTTCTAAGTCTTGCGGCTAACTTTACTACCTTCACATTTTCTTCGTCATATCTCAATATTTTTTTGTTTAACTTTTTGTCGCCCTTTACTACGCCTAATGTTTTTAACAAACGAATCAGTTCGGATAACTTGAGGAAATCGTGTCCAAAGTATTCTGTGGGGTCTGCGATATTTAAAATTGCCTTAACTTTCTTCTTTTGATTTTTGTTAAGGGACTCAAGAATAAGACCAATATCTTCCTTGATAATAATTTCATCTTCTTCTCCAATGGCTACCAATAGGTCGTCAAGGGACTTTTTAGTTTCATCATAAACCCCTCTTTGAAGAACCTTAATTCTTTCACTACCTTTGGGTTCTTTAATTTTTTCTGTTTTCGGTGGTTCTTGAGGCGTAAGATATTCAATAGGAATGACTGTTTTAGTATTTAAAATGCTACTCAAAATACCCTCTTTTTTATATAACTTCATAAAGGTGGAAAGTAGATATGATGCTACTGTTTTACCAGCAACTTCTTCTTTTAACTGTTCTCTAATATCAGATTCAATTTTAGCAAGAGTATCTTTGTCTGAACCTTGGTATTTATCTGAAATATTTTGTCCTCGGATAACATCACCAATTACAGAAATAATTTCACTTTTATCTTCTTGGTCTTCACCCAATCTATTCATTAATTTAGAAACAGGAGGACCTAATCTAAATTGACGCACCCCATCTTCATCCACGAAAACACCTCTCTTAATAGCATCTATAAGTTTAGGTAAAATATTAGTATTGAACTTTTTGAGAGTATTGAAATCAAAAGCAGTTCTTACTGATTTACCACCCATAATTCCATCTCTCAAACCTTGAAGAAAATAAGCAAATTCTTCGGGGGCATTTTCTTCTTCAATAATAAGACCTGCTTCCCTATTTTTAAACATATCTCTATACAAAAGACCAACCTTAATATCATTTGTAGGATATTCTGGAATAATTCTCATAACCTTTTTAATATATTCACTTTTATCTAAGGGGTCTAATTTAATAAATTTTTCAGCAGAACCTGTAAATCCTGTTTTTTCAACCCAATATTCAAAAATATCTCTTGTATTTGGATTATTATAAAATTTATCTTTAGTCAAATCTAATCTTTCAAAATTGTTTAAGAAATCTTTTTGTTTTCCTTTGATTTCTATTTTTTGATTATCACCAAATTTAATTACCATATTGCCTTTATTTAAACTACTTCTTTTAGCAATATCTAAACCTAATGCTTTGGCCTGAACAACATTGCCAGATAATCTTCTGTTACTTAATGGTTTATTGTCAATTTCTTTAAGCATTTGATTTGCAATAGAAGTTAAAGTCTCTTTGTCATTATCACTTAAATTTTTATCCTTAATAAATTTCTTCAATCTACCAACAGTTTCTTGATTTCCAACCGTAGGAGAACCTACTAAGGCAAGTAATTCGTTTAAGATATTATAATCTTTAGAACCAAATGATTCAACCCATTCTCTAAACATTTGTGCACTCTTGGGAAAGGCGTCTTCAAAAGAATCAAGTTTTGCTGTTTTAATTTTAGGCTTAGTTTTTCTGCGCCTCTTTGTAGGAGTAGTAACCTTTAATTCTCTTCTCTTTTCCTCTCTTTCAAGTCTATCTTTAAAATTATCAAACTGACGAATAATTTCCTCGTCAGGTGTAGATGAATTTGGTGCTAAAATTGTTCCAAATAATTCTGTTAATCCATCAACAATTTCATCTCTTTCTTTAAGTTCTCTAAGTCTTTTCCTGTCTTCAGGATTTTTTTCATCTAATGGTTTTCTTTCTTCAAACCTGTCATATCTTTGCTTATCCCTGACTCTTGAAATTTTTGAATAATCTGATAAGGTTTCTAAATACTTTTTGAAATCTTCCAATAATTCTTCATCAGAAGTATTGTATTTTTCTCTAATTAATTTAACAATAATTTCAGATAATTTTTCTTTACGTCCACCTTCATTCCAAATTTTTTTTGCTTTTTTATCAATGGCTCGGAAATCCCTAACTTTAAATGGAATTTCCTTTAGAATGAGTTGCCATGACATAATCAAACTTCCTTCATTTTCTTATTAAATTTTGGTCCCCCTGTAATAAATCCAGGAACTGTTTGTTGATTAATTCCTTCATTTACAGGTGGATGTTCTTGAACACCAGCAGGGACTGTATTAACAGTATGCTTTGGTTCTTTTGGTTGCTGATTAATTGTCTTAGCCAATTTTTCAATTTGTTCCTTTGCCGCATTTAATTTTCTATTAATAATATCATTATTCATTTTAACCAACTCTTCTTTCTGTTCTTCTATCTACATTATTATTTGCCGCTTCTCTCGGCAATCCCATATTTCTATTAGGAGGCCCAACGCTCATAGATGGTTTATTTCTTGTTGCTGGTGGGTTTTCTTGTGGTTTAGACCCTCCTTGCATCATCTGTTCTTGCATCTGTCCTAATTGAGAAGCATCAATATTTGTTCCTGCGTATGGGTCAGTTTCAATCTTTTCTCCCCCGCCGACTCTTTCCATAGGTTGTTCATCTTCCTTTGGTAAAGGCTTGGAATAAATAAAGTTTCCATCTTCATCCATATCAACTTCAAACCCAAGATTTTTAATTTGGGCTGCAATATTAATTTCAATTTCTCTTCTTCTTAATTCAGCAACATTGTCCTCTTCTTCGGAACGCAATAGCGTTAGTGTCCAATCTGTAATACCAAATTGTTTAAGGAGAAACGGGAATAAGTATTGATTATAGACATTTTGTGCTAACTCAACAGAACGATTGGTAACTAAAATCTGCATACCTTCGTTGTTAAGACCGCCGCTTGTTGCGGTATCTCCTTGGAAGATTTTACTAACACCATAGAAAGCACCAATTCTATCTCTCAAATCATCCTTTACATTGATGTAGTCCATCTCCTTTAATGTATTCATAAATTGAACCCATTCAATTGAACCTCTTGAACCACCATCAGTTTCAATACCCATGATAGGAATATAATGAGGGTCTTTCTCTAACTTTTCTTTTACACCTTTCCAATACTTAACTAAGGATTCCATGTTGTTGGTTTGCACCGCAAGAATACCTCTTGGTGCTCTTGCTTTAGTATAAGAAGTATTGACATAGTTTTCCATAGCAATAAGAGTAGTAATATGACTCCATAGAGTTAGAATAGGTGAAAAGCCATAAAGTCTTGATGGGTTGTATTTACTAAGATGAATAACTTCGTCTTTAGTAAAGTATTGGTCTTTCCCATGAACTCTATTAATATAATGAACGGGGTGTAAATTACATTCACATACAGGACACCTTGCTAATGAATCACTATCATAAATTTCTCTATGAGTAATACATGTAAAGTGTGCTTCACCTCTATCTCCTTCTTCGTCAATATCAATATACATAGTTAATGGGTCGCCCCTATACATTTCCTTAATCTTATGAAGAACGACCTTTCCTTTATCATCAAGATAATATTCCTTAACTAAAATTAAATATGCATCGTCAGCAATATTTAAATCAGTTTCAATCTCTTTTAAAACATCAATTAATTTTTGTTCTGACCTGTTAATATACCCATCAAAGAATTTTTCAGCGTAGTTAATTTGGTCTTGGGAAGGCGGTCTTAATTCATTAGAACCACAAACTCTACATGCATCGGTTTCCTTCTCATGTTTTGTATCACATTTACTACAAATTTTATAAAAAGCCTTTTTCCATTCAAATCCTCTTCTAAAGATTTCAGTCTTTAATTGAGTAATACAAGTTCTAACAATAGTAGATTGATTAGCAACATCATAAAGAACGGGTCCGACAATGTGTTGGATATTTCTTTTTTCTTGGATGCCTAAATTATAGACTTCTTTTTGATTAGGTGTAGGAGTTCTTCGCTTCACAAATCCTCCCAAGTAATCTCTAAGCCCCATCATTCCACCCCACTTTCAAGACTATCCATCAATTGCATTTTAGAATTATCGTGGTATTTAACTACTACTTCTGGGTCAATACCATACTTTTCAAATTCTTTTGGCCCTTGAGTAACCGAGTCCTTCCAATTTTCATATTTAATCAATTTAAAAATTTCATTAAGTCTCTCCTTAGCCCAATCCGCCTTCCTAAAATTTTTCTTAATTCTAATAGCCTCCTGAATTAACTTACCCTGTGTATGCTTCATTCTAAGATGCGGCAAGCATTTATCAAGCACATGAATAATATCATCTTGTTTGTAAAAGTTAAGTCTGTGCTGACTTCTGCTATTCTCTCCAACTTTCTGGTCAAGATGTAGGCGACCACATTTTAACTCCTTCTCTAATTCTTCAAAGAATGCTCTTCCCCTATTACCCGTAGCAATCATGCCGATTCTTGGGGATAGTGAAGCATCCATAGTAATAAAACCATCAGAATCAATAAAACCTGCAACATAAGAATATAAGTCTTTTTTAATAATATTATTAACTAAATAATACTCACTATTAATCTTTGTAGCATTTATTTTCTTTAAAACTTTAGAAATAGATTGAGCAGTAGAAATTTTAGAATAAGAAGGACTTAATCTGGAGTGGACTTCGCTTGCTGAAAGACCCTGATTATTAGAAATAATTTCAAAAACACTTTTTTGAATCATATCCTTTTTTGAATTTCTAAGTGATTGATGTGGAATATCCTTTAGAAGTTTTCTCAATTCCTTTTTTGCATCATTAAAATCATTATGATTTTTAGAATAGTCTGTTCCATAATCCAAACTTTTCTTTTCTAAGTCAGTTTCCCACATTTTACAACATAGTTCAATAATTTTACTTCTCGTTTCTCCATCCTTGATGTTGTATAATTTTTGAATTTGTGTAGGGTTATGTCCCATTTTCTTAAAACCTAATTGATAAGGTTTCAACCAATAAATTGTATCTAAAGACTTTTGTAGATATTCTTCATAAGCACTAATTAAATGGTCTATACCTTTTGTTAAAGTATCTCTTTGAGGACCTTTTAATTTTCTTCTCATTTCTCTCAATTCCTTTACTAAGACAGGGATGGTTTTACCTTCAATGAGAGGTTCAATTGGTAGAGGGTTAATATATTTTGTCGCTTCTGTTAAATTAATATTTAAATCCTTAGAAATAGTCTTGACAATATCAATCTCATCTCCATATTGTTTTACCAACCATTTATTTAAATTACCTTTTGATAATTGATTTTTCAACTTGTCCTTTACAGGTTTAACAGAATCATCAAGAACTTTCTTTTGTTCCTCAACCCTTTTAACTTGGTTAAGGTTTTCTTCAAGTTCCTCAACATCAATAGGTTCATCAGCCTTATAAATTAATACCATAAAATCCACCTCCCGTCTGCGGTGTTGTAGTGGGACTGTTAAATAATCCACTACTATCAATGTCTAAAAAGGTATCGCTAAAAGATTTGGTTGCATAATTAGCCAAAGCCAAAGCAATAACTATATCGTCATGCGCCCCGACACCTTCAATTTTACCGTGAGCGTTAATTCCAAATGCACCCAATTCTTGAATGATTTGATTAGACACATTCCTTGACATTTCGTTTTGCATAGGAAAAACGATTTTACCATTGTCAATATTCATCTGCAAGTTAAGGATGATTTCTTCCTTTTTCTTTCGGCTCATAGTGAACTCCTTAACGGGAAAATCGGAGATATTTTTTAATTCCATAGCGAATGCTTTTGCGAATGTATTCGTTTCAATCATTACAATTTCTGGTTTGTATCTCCTACACAATTCCATCACATGATTAATGTGTTCTCTAAAGTCAAGTCCTTTTGCTCTAAGCATATGAACAACTTGTTTATTCATATTATCATCCACCTCTAAAACCATCATCACCGTATAGTCCCCATTTGATGAAATAGCAGGGTCATATCCTATGAAGTATCGGTAGCCCTCCCTACAAACGCTCTCAAGCGAAGCATAGTCATTCTTACACGCTTTGATAGCATCAGGGTGAAAAAGCATAGTGTTAGTGCTGATAGGAACGCAAAGGTATTCTCTTGTGAACTTAGAAGAACCAATTTCAATCTTTCTCTCTTCAAGCATTTCAAGACTCCAGCGATTAGGCCAAAGAGCCGAACCATCGGGATTAATTGCAGGGTATCTTTCCACATTGTATGCGGGATTTTCTTCTAACTGCACGAAAATGTCTGTATAGGTGAACGGAGTTCCCACCATTCTAAGTGCGGCGGTATGGTGAAGTGTAGGAATCATATCTCCCCAAAACCAATCAGTAACTCTTTGAATAGCGGTCATGCTAAACTCTTTTAGAGGGTCGTCAATAATAATTTCCTGAGGGTGAAGTCCACGAATTTGTGAACCAACAGAACGCTCAAGGATTTCATTACCGTTTGTCAAACGCATAGCACCAACCGCCCAACCACCTTTAGGTTTGAATTTTTTTAATTGTGGGATATTTGTGAACATACGGTCAATATCTTTCATGTGAACCATTGTCTGTTTGTGGTTTGAAGAAATGTATAGCATTTGATATGGTGGTTCTTGAAAACATAATTGATAAACACACCATGAATGGAAGAAAACAGATTTTCCGTGGTCACGAGAACAAATAATAACTGTGCGTGATGTGTTATTTACAAGGTCTAACCATTCTTGGTGAAAGTCTGCTAATTCATATCCGAGAACTTTTTCAAAAAAATAAGGGAAGTTTCCCTTTGACATTTCTAAATCCATTTCGGTTAGTAAGTCCATTATTGTTCCTCCTGTTCATGTTCGGGTGAGAAATATGTTGGTGAATTACTATTTCCTACAATTATTCGGCCCATTTTATAATGCCATCTTCTTAGTTCTTTGTTACCACTTCTTTGAAATCTTGATTCCATAGCCTTATGATACCTTCTTTTACTATCTTTATCCATATTCAAATAATCTTCTTTCGTATATTCTATACCCATAGTAGATTCACCACCATGTTCGGGAGAAGGAAATGTAGGTAAATTTATACTATCATTTATGATTCTTTGTAACATTCTTCTGTGAAACGCAACATCTTTTCCATATTCTTTCATACCACTATGATATTTTGATTTTTCTTTGTCTGTTAAACCATTATAAACATCTAATGATAATTCAACATACGGGTCTAATTTGCCCGTAGGAGTAGTGATGTATTTTTGTTGTCGTCTATTAGGGCCTTCTAATTCTAAAGAATAATAATCATTACATTCTGTTTTTTCCGATGCAATACATTTTCCTATTCTACGAACCTGCCTACCGTGAAAGGCTCTCATGTCTTGGTAATTTTTCATTTCTTGATAAACGGGGTTTTCTACATCTGTTAAATCTACTGAGTGTTGTGTTTGAAGGGCTTTTAATCTCTTATCATATCCTTTGAATTGTCGTCTATGCCACAACATTCTTTGCTCTAAGGAAGCCGCTTCATATTGTGCTTCGTTTCTAATATCGGGCCCTCTATATTCTCTGGGCATTTTTAAAATATCAAACCAACTCATTTAATCACCCGTATCGGTAATCCCCTTCACCTGTTCTACAAGGCATAGATAAATGTCTTCTACACAACTTTTGGCCGCAACGACGACAATCTAAAACATAGGGTCTATGACAGTAATCACAAGTTTCGCCCTTTGAACTACTTATTTCAAAGGCTCTTTGCATTTCTCTTGGAGAAGGCTCATGCACTCTTTGTTTTACTTTTGCTTTTCTTGGGGGTTCTAAACGAGGCATAATTTTTAAAATATCCCAAGCCTTTTTCATAGCCTTATCCTCCTTCATACTTTCTGGAACATAAATAGCATAAGTTCTACCTTTTGCTTTAAGAACATTATAATGTCTTTCAGGAATGTAAGGGTGTTTTTCATCGTTAGCACTAACAGTTTCAAAACCCAATCTTTGATATTTTGCAAGTCTATTATCTGAATCATTTGACAAATCAAAAACAATAGGAATTTGTCTTTCATTAGCAAGATTTTTAATGAAAGGAATTCTGTATTCATCTAATTTAGTATTAAATCCTCTACCTTGATAATTAACATCCTCTCCATACATTATAGGATGGTTGGGTAATCCTCCTAATGTAAATGCCCCTGCATCTCCAATAACATCATCTAATACCGCCACACCCGCTTTAGCAACATAATATCCAAACTCATCAACGATTGCCCAAATATAATTTTCATCGCTACTAAATGTAAAATTAGCATCAGGTCGCCCTCTTGGTCGTCTATTAGCCTTAGGCCATCTATTACCTAATTCAATAAATTGCGGTTCACTTAACGGACCAACAACAGTAAAGGTTTCTCCACCTTCTTCAAAAGAATCTCCCGCAGGAACAGGATAAACTTCTGTTCTAATTCCTTTCATCTAAATAGCCCCTTAATTTTATAGATAATTTCAGTAGACAAACCGAATGTATTACCAATATCATTAAATGAAGATTGAGACTTAACAATGTTGTAAATATCTACACCGTAAAGGTCAATGTTATGTTCCTTTCTAATTTTATTTATAACATATTCTAAATCATCAATATCAGTAATGTCTTTTTCGGCCTTATATATTGATAATCCTTCCATTTTTCTAAGCATATCTGTGGCTTCTAACATAGCCGTAGTCAATTCCCCTGCTAACTTTAAATCGCTCTCTTTCAAAAGTTTCACTAATCTTTCATAGGCAGCCTTAGTTCCTCTTTCTCTATTGTTTTGATTAACAACATATGCCTTCCAAGATTGCTGACCGAGAAGAGGTAAAATATTTTTAATAGAAACATTCTTTCTTTCTTGTTCCTTGTTCCAGAAGGAAAGCGGTTCATCACGGAACATTTCCTTATCTAATGTTTCTTCCGATTCTGTTGCCTTAGCAATTTCATAAAGAGCATCTCCGAGAACAATTTTAGCATCGGTTAGTATATCTCTTAGAGAAAATTCCTTTTTATCAGTAGTAACTGCAACTAAAGTCCAGAATTTAACATAAGAATCTAAGGCATCCTCAAATAGATTAACCAACCTATCATTAAATACTATATCATCTGGATTTTCAAGAGTTCTTAATAGTTCACTAATTTTATTATAGTCTTCTTTATCTGCAATAGGTTCAACTCCCTGAAGCATAGCCCTTTCTGCTAATACAACAGGGTTCTTAGTAAGAATAACGGGCAAATCTCGGAAACATTTGTCTGAGAAAAATTCAGGCGTATCTTCAAGAAGAATCATAGAACCTGTTAGCGGTTCAATATAATATTTTACAATAACATCAAGAATGCTCTTATATGCCTCAATTTTATTTTCAGCCGCCTTAGGAGATTTTGTAGGTCTTGGGACAACATTACCACCTCTAAAATATGCCGAGCCCTTTACTTCCCTACCCACACTTTTTGGTTTTTCTAACATAGGTGCACTTCGCAAATCTATTTCTAAAATATCAACTAAGTTACAGAAAAATCTTACTGTGTTTTCATTTACAAAATTAACAGCGTCTGAGTATCTTGTAAATGTTTTGGTTCTAGTTACCCCACCTTTGAAATAATTAACACTAATAGTTAAATCTTTAAATCTATCAAAGAAAGATACAACATCTGAAGAATCCATCATAGGCATGTAATATTCAGTATTTTCTACCGAGTAAGTGTCTTTATAACTTTCAATAAAACTATCAAGTTCTTCATCTAAAAGTTCTTGAATATCTTGTTGGAAATCCTTTAAACCTGATAGGTCCAATTCGTCTTTTATCATTTTTATTGTTTGGTCTAAAATCTTTTGATTGATTGCGTAGGGAACTTTTCTATTTTTTATCAGAATAGAAAATAATGGGTCAATTTTAACATCTTCCTTTAAATCGTCTAATTCATCTAAGGCTTCTTTTAAATCATCATCCAAAGAGGGGTCAATTTCTCCTTCTATTTCACCTGATATTGGATTAAATACACTTGTATTGCCCATCTGACTTGTAATTTCTTCATTAGGTAGTAAATTTTTAAATTTATCGGGAACCTCTCTACCTACTTTATTTAAAAAGTCTTTTAGTAACATGATACTTTTAATTGAATCGGGGAATTCTCTTGAAATAATTGGAGAAAATTTTAAAATATAAGACGGTAAAATATTTTCACCTGTTAGTTCATTTAATTTTTTCTGCTTTTCTTTTTCATTTTCACTAAGTTCACGATTACCCGCTAAATCTACTAAAATAGGGTTCACACCTTCTTCAAAGTCCATGACAAAGGCATTAAATAATTTTTCTTTACCTGACCAATAAGTATAATATTCCTTTCTCATTTCTGTTGGAACAGCAGAAATCTCTATTAAACTTCTCTTAAGGGCAGTTAATGATTCAAAGGTAGGAATTTTTCTGTCTTTAAAATCTTCTCCTACCTTTGCTTCAAGACTTTGTTTGACTTTATCAAGAGCAGTAAAAAATTCTGGGGGTATGTCAAATTCAATAATATCATTTTTTCTATATTTTTTTGCACCTTCAATTGCAGATAATATATCTTCTTTTTCTTCTATGGCTTTTAATGAA
>Ga0255751_10001961_pt1 | contig 19465 bp, 17 predicted proteins | sample 071ome_20_FD_179951 | JGI IMG/M metagenome (GOLD analysis project Ga0255751, IMG submission 179951) | Coastal salt marsh microbial communities from the Groves Creek Marsh, Skidaway Island, Georgia - 071412BT metaG (version 2) | ecosystem: Environmental > Aquatic > Marine > Intertidal zone >...
TAGTTGATGGCAGCGCTAATACTTCCAGTGAAGTTAGGATAAATTTTGAAAATGGTTATTTTATAGCAAATGGCCTGATTACTAATTTAGGTTCTAATACAATAGAGCTTATAAATGGATTGTATGGTGAATTTGGCCCTTAAAATATTTTTGTTATTACTCTCTACTTCCTCTTTTGCTCAAGAAAATATTATCTTGGAGGCTGAGAAATCAATACTGGATAGAGAGAGTAACTCTGCGAGCTTTGAGCAAATTAGAATTACTAGGGATCCTTTAATAGTTACTGCTGATCTTGCACAGGTTGATAATTTGGATTTTAGCCAGACGCTATGGACGCTCTCCGGGAATATCAATTTAGAAAATGAATTTGGGTCTTTAATGGCAGATAGCGGTCAAATAAATTTTAATAATTATCAGTTTAGTAACGCAATATTTTTTGGAACGCCATCTAGATTTGATCTCTTACAAAGTGAACAAGAGACTTTTGGTGAGGCGAATAGAATTGAACTTAATTTAGATGAAAGAAATATTCGTTTTTTTGATGATGCATTAATTCAAGTAAATAATACACAATTTAGAGGATGTGATCTCATCTTTGATTTAAATACCAATAGAGTCACAGCAGGTTATTCTGAGTGCGGTGAAAATATACAAATCACAATCGTCGTAGATTAAAAATGGTTAAACTTTTAGCATCTAATATAAATAAAACAATCAAACAAAATACTATTCTTAGCGAGGTAAGTATTGAAGTCCAACAAGGAGAAATTATTGGCTTGCTTGGACCCAATGGAGCAGGAAAAACGACTCTTTTTTATATCATTGCTGGCTTAATACCGCCTACTAAGGGCACCATTCTTCTTGAAAATAAAGATGTCACCAGCTTTTCATTGTCGCAAAGAGCATCAATGGGACTGGGTTACCTCCCCCAAGAATCATCAATTTTTAGAAGGCTCTCTGTTTACGACAACTTGTATGGAGTCATTGAGCTTAACCAAAATATTAAGAGCAATCTTAGGCATGCTAAAACTATGGAGCTACTTGAGCAGTTTAAAATCGAGAACATAAGAAAAACAAAAGGTTACGAGCTTTCAGGCGGAGAAAGAAGAAGAGTTGAGATTGCGAGAGCGCTGGCATCGGAACCTAGTTTTCTTCTTCTTGATGAGCCCTTTTCTGGGATAGACCCAATCTCAGTGATGGAGCTTCAAGAGACTATTTTAGATTTGAAGAAAATCGGTATAGGAATTCTCATAACAGACCATAACGTCAGAGAAACGCTTAAAATATGTGACCGATCCTCAATTATTTGCAATGGCCAATTACTTGCAGAAGGTCTGCCTCAAGAGATTCTTCAAAATCCAAAGGTAAAAGAAGTGTATTTAGGTAACTCTTTTATTTCACAATGAGCCTTAAGTCAACTCTATCTACAACCCTCAAGACTTCTCTAAACCTATCCGCACAATTAAAGAATTCAATTGAACTATTAAAGTTAACTGGTATAGAGATCGAACAACTCATTCGAGATGAAATAAGCAAAAATCTTATGCTTGAAACTAAAGATGGAAATGAGATTGACTTTAAAAGGTACGCTAATATTAATAAGGATTCTAATATTCAAACAATTAATATTAACGATGAAAGCTTTGATGAATTAAATTTCATAGAAAATATCAGTAACAATAACGAACAAACATTAGATTCATTTCTTGAAAAAAATATATACCTAGAATTTTCAGATACAAAAATTTCTGATTTTATAACAGAGCTCATAGTTAATATCGATGAGAAAGGATATTTAGACTTAGAGGAAGATGAATTTAATAAACTTATCAAGAAATATAAATTAGATGAACATACAGCTCTTCAGGCAATCGAAAAATTAAAGAACATTGAGTGGCTTGGAATTGGATGCAAGGATTTTTATGAATTTTCTATCTTTCAGACTGAGCATAGTATTTCTAATGAAAAAAATAAAAAAATAATTTCAGGATATTTTAAGAGCATACAAATCTCTCAAGATTTAATGTCCTTAGAATCCTATTTAAATAAACTCGGTAAAAATAATTCAAATTTAGAGGATTTAAAAAAAATTATTCAGAAATTTAGGCCCTATCCATCATCCTCATTAGATTTTGATTCTGTAAACTACATCAATCCTGATGCCATAGTAAAAAAAATAGAGGGTCAATGGGAAATATTTTTAGGTAGTTACCACCAAGCATTAGAGATCAACGATGTCTATAAAACTGCTATCAGAGGAAAAGAGTATGAAGCTTTAAAGTCGCAACTTAGAGATGCACAAGCGCTATTATATGGCTTAGAAATCAGAGAGAGCAACTTCTCCAAAATTCTAAATATTCTGCTCGTTGAACAAAAAGACTTTTTTGAATTAGGACATCAAAGCATCAAACCTTTGAACGCAAAAGAGGTTGCCTCACTTGCCAATATTTCTGAATCAAGTGTGTCTAGGATTATTAACCAAAAGTACATTCAAACGCCACATGGAACCATAGCTCTTAGACAATTGTTTGCAAAAGGCTTTTCTGATTCAAGGTCTGGTGAAGTTTTATCTGTAGATCAAATCAAAAATGAAATAAAAAAAATTATCGAGGCAGAAGATAAATCCAAGCCTTTATCAGATCAAAAGATTTCAGACATATTAAAAAATTCTGGATTAAATATTGCCAGAAGAACAACTACAAAATACAGGGAGGGAATGGGAATTCCTAAAACTAAAGATAGAAGAAATTAATCAATAATAAATATTCTTAAGTTATTTGTGTCACCTGCTTTCCCAGGTAAATCACCAAAGGTAAAAATGACTCTATCCCCCTTGTTCAGCTTTTGTTGCTCTCTTAGTTTCTCAATAACTAATTCAAGTGAGATATCTTGTTTATCGCTTGATTCAATACCAAGAGGAATTACCCCTCTAAACATTGAGACCCTTCTTAATGTTTTCATATTACTTGAAACGGCATAGATGGGTATTTTATTTAATTGCCGTGACATCCAATGGGCGGTATCACCTGACTCTGTAAGGGCTATCATTGCTTTGAGGTCATAGTGATTAGCAATATAGGTTGAGGCCATTGCAATAGATTCTTGTGTCGTAAAAAAATCTTCACCCAATCTTATATTCTGAGTAGTTGCAAAAATATCATGCTTCTCAGAGCCAAGACATAACTCCTGCATTGTCTGAACAGCTTGAATGGGGTACTCTCCTACTGCAGTTTCTGCAGATAACATCACAGCATCAGTACCATCCATCACGGCATTTGCAACATCAGAAACCTCAGCCCGAGTAGGCGACTTGCTATGGATCATAGACTCAAGCATTTGTGTGGCAGTGATAGAAATTTTATGCGCTTGTTTAGCCTTTTTAGTTAATGTTTTTTGGATGGCTGTCAACTCTGCATAGCCAATCTCAATTCCTAAATCGCCTCTAGCAATCATTATCCCATCACTTTCATAGAGAATCTCTTCAATAGCTTCAACTGCCTCAGCGCGTTCAATTTTTGAGATTACACCTAAAGAAGCTCCTAATTCATTTAGATGAGTCTTAACTTTTTTTACATCTTTGCCAGATTTGACAAAAGATATTGCAATATAGTCAGCCTCATATCTAGAGGCAGTATCAATGGCCTTCATATCGTCATCACTAAGAGCTTCGGTGGATAGACCCCCACCTCTTTTGTTGATACCCTTTCGATTTGAAAGCAAGCCACCATCAATGACCAAACAGTGAATTCTGCTGCCTTCAATACTATGAACCTCAAGTTTTATCTTACCATCGTCTAATAGCAATATATCTTTTGACTTTAAATCTTTCTCAAAGCCCTGAAATGATGTGCCGACGCCATTTTTATCTCCATTATTTGAATCAAATAAGGCATCAATAAAAAATGGATCTCCCTCATTAATCTCAACCGACCCTTCTGAGAAGTTTTGTATTCTGATCTTAGGGCCTTGCAAATCTGCCAATATCGCAATGTATGGAAATTTTTTTCTTACATGATTAGTGATTTCAAATAGCCTTTCAATATCGCTTGGTGATCCATGGGAAAAATTTATTCTCAGGATACTAGCACCAGCCTGAACAATGCGGCATATATGGTCTTCAGAGTTTAGGGATGGACCTAAGGTCGCTATAATTTTAGTCTTGGCTCTCATACTTCAAAAAATATTAATCGAATATCACTTACATTAACCCCGGTGAGACCGGATTTAAATAGAAGACCAAGCTCTTCAAAAACATTATAACTTGCTGAATTGACTAAAGCACGATTAATCATCCTGCTAGTCGGCTGGGATAAAGTTTTATTGTTTGATATAAATCCTCCCGCATGATCACCATTCCCATCAATGCCATCGGTATCAAATGAGAATGCAAAAAACTCTATACTATTGCCAATTTCTAAATAGAGTCTAAGAAGATAGTCCAAATTTCTACCCCCTCGATACTCTTTATTTTTACTTTTTGTTGAATGGATTTCTCCTGATGTGATAAGGACATGCGAGCCCTTATCACTGACTCGCAATAGTAAATCAGTGTGTAGCTTTGCTAATTCTGAGCTATTAAGGTTATAGCATTCTGGAAGTATCAAAGTTTTGTATTTTGTGTCTCTGAAAAATAACTCTAAATTCCTTATGATTTTTTTTGCATCGTAGATCACATGATTTTGTATCGTGTTCGATTTTGCTAACTGAAGTCTTGATAGCTTTTCCTTAAGATATTTTTTTTGGTCCTCATTAAAAAAATCTTCTAGAAACGACAACTCTGTACCCTGATTGATTAAATTTGCAGTGGGGCCAGAGGCAACAAGATCGTATCTCTCTTCTGGAACATCTGTCATAAAAAAATTAATGATTTCTGCGTCTCCCAAGTAGTCAATTAATTGACCACCCTTAACAGAAGATAATAAAGTTCTTATCGTATTGAGCGACTCTATATCAGCGCCATGGTCAATGAATTCTTGGATTAATCGTGTTTTTATTTCTGTCGAAAAAAATGAATCGACTTGAGCAAATAAGGCTGAACCTCCGCCGCTTAGCAAACAAAATACCTGCTCATATCTATGCTCAGATAAATGATTTAAAACTTTCTGGGTATTCTCATAGTTGTTTTGGGAGATATAGGGGTGATCTCCTTCTAGCTTAACTATTCTTTTACTAATCAATTCCTTACTATTATATTGCCTAGGAATAAGGGTAAATCCATCAATCTCTCCTTCAAAAGCCTCCAGGAATGCCATAGTCATATTGATAGAAGATTTACCTAGTGCTAATAAAAATGATTTTTTAGTGGTATCAATATTAAAAGGAATAAAGTCCTCAGCCTTCGGCATAATTGAATGAATCGATAATCTAAATACTTTCTCAATAAGATCTGAGAAAGTTTCTTGGTCTGAAAACATACTATTTTAGGACTTCAATACCAGGTAGTTTTTTACCGCTGAGATACTCAAGACTCGCGCCACCGCCCGTAGAAATATAGCTCATGCCTTCAGAGAGATTAAATTTATTGATTGCGGCTACAGTATCTCCACCACCTGCAAAGGAGTATGCATCAGAGTGCTTGATGGCTTCACCGATGAGTTTTGTTCCCATGCAGAATGCTTCAACTTCAAAAACACCCAAAGGGCCATTCCATACAATCGTTTTTGCATCAGCAATGTAATTTGAAAATTCTTTTGAAGAATTTTTACCAATATCTAAAATCAAATGGTCTTTGGGAATTTGATCAACAGAAACATCCGTAAAAATTTCTTTGGGGTTATTGATAGAATCCGCGGTAGTAACATCGGTAGGTAGCAGGACCTTGGCATCACCAAATTCACCATTAAGCAAACTATTTGAGAAATCTAACATTGAATTTTCAACTAAAGACCTTTCTGTATTAATGCCCTTAGCCATCAGTAAAGTGTTTGCAATACCCCCACCAGGTATTAAGTAATCGACTTTGGATGAGAGCTTTTTCAAGATCTCAATCTTTGTAGATACTTTTGAGCCTCCCACAATTGCAACGTAAGGATGCTCTCGGGAGGCAGAGACACGCTCAAGAGCATCAACTTCATTTTCTAATAAAAAACCAGCAAATGAGTTTTTGATTTTTTTTGCAATACCATAGGTCGTCGCATGGGCTCTATGCGATGAACCAAATGCATCCATAATAAAAAAATCTGCGTGCTCTAAGTATTTTTCAATTAATTCCTCTTTATTCCCCTTTTCACCCTTATGAAATCTAACATTCTCAAATAATTCAAATTTACTTGAGCTTTTTTTAAGATCTCTAAACTCACTGATCAGTGGAACTTCAGTATTAAGGTATGCTGACAAAGATTCCGCAACAGGTTTTAGGCTAAAAGAAGGGTCAAACTCACCCTCAATCGGCCTTCCCAAATGAGAGAGAATTATGACCTTACTGCAATATTTTCCTAAATACTCTAGGGTAGGTAATGATGCCTTAATTCTTGAGTCATCGGTAATTTCTTGATTTTCATTCAGTGGAACATTGAGGTCACAACGAATAATAACGTCTTGATTAGAAACATCAGCACTCTTGAGCGTTCTAAGTAAGTTAGGCATTTATTAGTGCGAGAGTGGTATCAAGCATTCGGTTTGAAAATCCCCATTCGTTATCATACCAAGAGCAAATTTTGACCAAATTTCCCTCTATTACTTTTGTGAGACTCGTATCAAAAATTGAAGATGCAGGATTGTGATTAAAATCAATAGACACTAAAGGCTTATCACAAATAGCCAGCACGCCACTCATTTCTTCATTCACAGCCTTAGCAATCATCTCGTTAATCTCGACTTCTGTAGTGTTGCGCGAGGCTATAAAAGATAAGTCTACGACCGAAACATTAATCGTTGGCACTCTCATAGCAAAACCATCAAGCTTGCCATTTAATTCAGGCAATACCAGACCTACAGCTGCTGCTGCCCCTGTTTTTGTTGGGATCATGGATTGAGTCGCTGAACGAGCACGCCTTAAGTCAGAGTGATAGACATCCGTCAATACTTGATCATTTGTGTATGCATGGATCGTAGTCATGACCCCGCTCTCTATACCAATTCCATCATTGAGGACCTTGGCGACGGGCGCCAAACAGTTTGTTGTACATGAGGCATTCGAAATCACCTGATCGGATGACTTTAAGCTTGAATGGTTAACACCGTATACAATGGTGGCATCGACATCTTTACCTGCTGGAGCAGAGATGACAACTTTTTTGGCTCCAGCTTGAAGGTGCGCGCCTGCCTTCTCCTTAGATGCAAAAAATCCAGTGCATTCAAGGACCACGTCTATTGCTAATTCTTTCCAGGGAAGTTTGTTCGGATCTCTCTCAGCAAAGACTTTAATTGTGTCATTATCAACAATAATTGAGTCTTCATTTGCCTGAACATCAAAGGGAAAAATTCCATGTGCTGTATCATATTTTGCAAGGTGTGCATTTGTGTTTGCATCACCGAGATCATTAATAGCAACAATTTCTATCGATCCCCTATGAGGGCCTTCATACAGAGCACGTAAAATATTTCTTCCAATTCTGCCAAATCCATTTATCGCTATCTTCACTGCCATTTTAATCTCCTATATTGGCCAACACCGAGTTCACAACCTCGTCAGTAGTAATATTATATTTTTTAAATAAATCTGAGGCCGGTGCAGAGGCACCAAACTCATCGATTGATATTGCATGCCCATGGTTACCGATAATTTTCCACCATGGCATTGAGTGTGCGGCTTCAATTGTAACCTTGTAGGTATGGTCAGGCAATACATGATCACGGTAAGTTTGCTCTTGCTCAAAAAAAGTCTCCATACACGGCATTGATACCACTCTGCATGGAATCCCATTTTCCTCTAGCTTTAATGCTGCCTCATAACCGATATGTACCTCTGAACCTGATGCCACCAAAACTACCCTTGCATTATTAGGTGAGTTATAAAGTATGTAGCCACCCTTTGAAATATGTTCGATTTGCTCTTGGGTACGGCTCATGAAAGGAATCTTTTGCCTAGTTAATGCGAGTGCTGACGGGCCATGGCATTTGTCTAGTGAACAAAGCCAAGCAACGACTGTCTCAACACTGTCACAAGGTCTCCAAACGTGCACATTAGGGATTGATCGTAACGAAGTTAAATGCTCAATTGGCTGATGGGTGGGACCATCTTCACCAAGCCCAATGGAATCATGTGTTAAGACATGTATCGTTCTGATTTTCATCAGGGCTGACATTCTAATTGCATTTTTTGAGTAATCCGAAAACACTAAAAACGTTCCACTGTAAGGAATATGCGAACCGTACAATGACAGGCCATTCATAATACCTGCCATACCAAATTCTCTAACTCCATAATGCATGTAATTGCCTAACTCGTTATCTTTACTAAAAACGGTTGAGGCATTAACTTTAGTATTATTTGAGCCAGTTAAGTCAGCTGATCCACCAAAAAGCATTGAGAGGTAAGGATATATCTTTTCTAAGGCATCTTGTGAGCATTGCCTGGTTGCCTTAGACTCTTCCTTGCTCGCAGTCGAAGCAATGATGTCTCTTTTTAGGTCATCCCAGTTATGCGGAAACTTTGTTGAAATTAAATTTATAAAATCTTCAATGCCTATCTCAGAGCTATTTTGTTTAAACTTTTCGATCCACTCAGACTCAGCTTTCATGCCTTGGTCTTGGTGGCTCCATTGGTCAAGTATGTTTTGAGGAATGTGAAAAGGATCCTTATCCCAATCAGTTTCAAGTTTTAAGTGATCAATCTCCTCTTTCCCGAGGGGCGCTCCATGTGATGATGCCTTGCCTGCTTTATTGGGAGAGCCTTTCCCTATAATCGTTTTAAAACAAATGATGCTTGGCTGCCCTTGGTTTGACTTAGCACACTGCATTGCTTCATCTATGGCTTCCATGTTATGGCCGTCAATATCCTCAAGCACCTGCCAGCCATAACTCTTAAATCTTTCAGGCGTATTATCGCTAAACCATCCTTTTGTCTCTCCATCAATGGATATGCTGTTGTCATCATAGAGCAATATAAGCTTGCCTAGTCCTAATGTGCCTGCCAAAGAGCAGGCCTCATGAGATATTCCCTCCATCAAACATCCGTCTCCAAGTAAAACAAAAGTAAAATGATCAATAGGAGAAAAATCATTAAATTTATATTTCTTATTGAGTTGTTTTTCTGCTATGGCCATTCCCACGGCATTAGACACCCCCTGTCCCAATGGCCCTGTCGTCGTCTCGATACCATAATCGATCTCATACTCTGGATGGCCAGCAGTAACGGAACCTAATTGGCGAAATGCCTTTATATCTTCTAGAGAAATTTTGTATCCGGTTAGATAATTAACAGAATAAAGGAGCATTGATCCATGCCCATTCGAGACAATAACTCTATCTCGGTTAGCCCATTTAGGGTTTTTAGGATTGTAACTAAGATGTTTTTTCCAAAGGACCGTTGCAATTTCTGCCATCCCCATTGGCATGCCCGGGTGTCCAGATTGTGCCGCCTCAACCGCATCAGCAGTTAAGACTCTTATTGCATGAGGCAAATCGTTTTGTATTTTCAATGAATTTCCTTAGATTGCTGAATCTAAAGTGTATGCAATAAGCAAAAAATTGTCTACGTGGGAAGCGATTATTGCAAAGTTTTATGAGACTGTTCAGCATGCTCAACATACTGAAAGATTCCATCATAAATTTTTTCCAGCCTCTTTATTGGATTGTCAGTTTGCAATATATCTTGCTTTAGATCTATTGATAAATTGACTAGCTCCCCGAGACGATAGCTTAGCCATGATGCATTATCCAATTGAAAATTATAGTACTCTTTATCACCCTCAATCTTTTCATAAATTTCTTCCAAAAGCTTGGATAAGCATTGGAATCGCTCTGGAACTTTTATCTCTTCTTTTTCGCTCATTACATGGACTCTTGAGAGGCGCAGGTTATCATCCTCAAGATAACTATCTCCAAGTATCACCCTCTCTGTACCTTTAATAAGAACATTGAGGCCACCTTGCTGATCGGATTCCCATGAAACTATATTGGCAAGCGTGCCAGTAATTTCTTTATAATTCTTGTCTTTCCTTGACTTGACAATAACAAACGGAGTCTTATTTTTAATTGATTCACCGACCATCCTTAAATATCTGGGCTCAAAAATTTTCAAAAAGGCTCTACTTTCAGGAAAAAGAACGATATTAAGTGGGAATATTGGTAAGTATTTTTGATGCATTTATTTTTCTATCTCTCTAGACTTTAAATTCTGCGAGAGTATTCTCGTTAGTCCTCCAAAATCTCCATTAGACATCATTAATATATAGTCATTTATTTCTGAATTACAAGCTAAAGCATTTGATATTTCCTCGACACTGTCAAAGATGTAAATCTTACTTTTGATTGACTCTAAGCTCTTTTCAATGTCCCATGACACACTGCATCTTAGGACATAGACCTTATCAGCCAAGCCTAAGGACTGAGCTAGATCCCCAGCATGGGTTCCAATGCGCATGGTATTAGAGCGAAACTCTAATGCGCAAATTAATTTCCCCTCAGTCACATGCGGCTTGATAGCTTGAATCGTTTTTTTAAATGCTGTGGGGTGGTGGGCAAAATCATCATAAATATGGACCCCATTAAAAATTCCTTTCCTCTCAAGCCTTCTACGGACGCCTAAAAATTCCTCGAGAGCCTGAATAGAGTCTTTTGGATGAACACCAATGCTATTAGCGGCAGCTATAGCTGAAACAGCGTTCTCAAGATTATGCTCCCCCATCAGTGACCAACTGCCAGTACCAATAGCTTGATCATTCTTAAGGACAGTAAATGTGGAGTTTGCACCAATCATGTCGTATTTCGCATGCCAATCTGGAGCAATATCGGCACAGGAGAAGGTCTCAACATTACTCCAGTAGCCATGAGAAAGTACTTTACTTATGTTTTGATCTTCCTTGTTGATTACAATTGTGCCACGGCTTGGTACTGTGCGAATTAGGTGTGTAAATTGTTTTACAATTTCATCCAAATCTTCGTAGATATCTGCATGATCGTACTCAAGATTGCTAATGACAAGCGTCTGAGGCCTGTAATGGACAAACTTAGCTCGCTTATCAAAAAATGCAGTATCGTATTCATCTGACTCGATCACAAAGTATTCTGAACTTCCTAGGCGTGCAGATAATTTAAAATTCTCAGGTACGCCTCCAACAAGATAGCCAGGGTTTAGTCCTGCTGACTCTAATATCCAAGCAATCATGCTTGTTGTGGTCGTTTTTCCATGGGTTCCAGCAACCCCAATAACCCATCGATCTCGTAAAACATAATTAGCTAGCCACTCAGGACCGGAGACAAAAGGCAAATTCTCATTCAGTAGCCATTCAATAACTTCATGCCCCCTACTCATAACATTACCAATAACATAAAGATCTATGTCATCAGCAAAGTTTTTTGGGTCATAGTTTTGAAAATAATTGATTCCTAATTTTTTTAGCTGTGTACTCATTGGTGGATAAATATTTTTATCCGATCCTGAAACCTTATGACCAAGCTCTTTTGCGAGCGCAGCAACGCCACCCATAAAGGTTCCACCCACGCCTAAAATATGAATATGCATTTAAACCACTAGTCCACTTAAAAACATCCAAATTCCAGTATAACCCAACATAATAAAAACCCCTGTTGCGTAAAAATTAGATATTGCTTGGCCAATGATCCATCCAGAAATATGAATTGAAGCAATGAAAATTGATAAGTACGTAATGAGTATTAGCAGGTGGTTGGGGCCAAAAAAAATAGACAATAAATGCACCGCTACATAGGCAAGATTCAAAAGACCACCAATCGCTATGAGTGAACCAAATAACTGAATAAACCTATTGGTAAATCCATTAATAAATAAAATGAGATACGTATATGCTGCAAGGCATATGCATTCAAATATAACCAGGATAATGACCTGATTCAGCGTGAGGCTTAACAATGAATCATTGATAAGAGAAATAAATCCTGTAATCAAATAAACTAGAACATAGAATAGGAAAAGATTTATCGATCTAGGAAATTGACTTGGATGAACTCTTTGAGAGATAAGTCCAATAGTTAATTCAAAAAAATGCATTTCAAGGTCTATTTTAACTTTTGAACTATATTACTAAAACAATCGAACTAAAAAAATTTCTTGTAGACATTCATCATGCCGAATTTATAGGTATGGATTGTGAATTTATGCGAAGGAATACTTATTGTCCTGTTCCCTCATTGATCCAATTAGCAACAAAAGAACAATCTGCAGTAATAGATCTTATAACACTGGAAGATGCTTCAGCATTATTTAAATTTCTCAATAGCTCGGAATCGATTTTTATACTGCATGGGGCGGAGCAAGACTTTGAGATCTTTGCTGATTTAAATATCAAACTCAAAAAATTTGTTGATACTCAAATAGCTTTGACGATTTCTGGTCACGCAATGCAAACCGCGCTTGAAAAGGCATTAGAAAGCGAACTTGCAATCATGATTGATAAAAGACTGCAGACAACTGACTGGTCAATTAGACCGCTCTCAAGCGAAAAAATAAACTACGCGCTTAGCGATACTCTTCATCTGATTGATTTATATCAATGCTTAGAAAAAAAACTAAAAAACATAGGAAAGTTTAACTGGCTCATTGAAGATTCAATGCTTTTACAGGGCAACCAACTTAATGGATACATCTATAAATTTTTTTGTAAGGCATTAACATCAAAAAAGTCAAGTGAAGTAAATTTTGAAAATTTAATTACACTTTTATGTGCCCGCGAGCTAAAGGCGATGGAGACAAATAAGCCACGCCAATGGATTATGTCTGATAAAGAACTTAGATTAAATAGTAAAAATGATGTACTTGCAATCACGACAGATAGCAAAGAGCTCCTTGAGTTACAAAATTTTTACCTAAGTCAATTTAACAAAATCAAAGCTAGTGCAACAGTTCCAACTCGTAAGCTTGAGAAAAAGGAAGAAAAGTTGAATGCACTGATAAAGGATTTTGCTTTAAAGCATAATATTGTAAAAGAATTTATAGCCTCAAATTTTGAGGTGAAAGCATTCTTATTAAATATACCTACCTCGAGAGTACAGGCAAGTTGGAGAATTGGACTGTTATCTGATTTGGCCTTAAGGGCTCAATGATTTTAATGTAGATTCAAATACATTCTTAACATCACTTTGAGAGAAGACAGCAATGAGCTTTCCTTTTCTGAGATAATAATTAGAAACTGGCAAGGTCTCTGATCTATAAACAACAAGGCGGTTCCTAATGGTATCCTCTTGATCATCATCCCTCTGAATGAGCTCACCGCCATTATTAATACAACTGTCAATCTTCTCTTTTGAGGAATAATAAATATTTAAAATCTCATTGGTAATTGAGCAAGTCCTTCTTCCTGAGAGCCTTTTTATGAGAGTTTCTTCGTCTAGTTGGTAGTCCAGCACAAAATTAATTTCTGTACCTAAATTAGCCAAGACCTTTTCTAGGTACTCCGCCTGCATAACATTTCTTGGATATCCGTCAAGGATAAACCCCTTTGCTGTATCAATCGATTGAATGTATTCATCCACAATCTGATTGACCAATTCATCTGAAACTAATTCTCCAGCATCCATCTTAGCTTTTGCTTCAATGCCTAAAGATGTTTGATTTTTCACGGCCTCCCTGAGAACGTCGCCAGTTGAGATCGTGGGAATTGAGAAATAATCGCTCAGAAGTTTAGCTTGCGTTCCCTTTCCAACGCCTGGTGGACCGAGTAATATTAATCTCATAAAAATACCTTAAAATGTGTATCTTACACGATCTATATTTGGAGATATTAGGAGAATTATGAAAAAAAATGCCTTTTATGCACAATCAGGAGGCGTAACTTCTGTAATTAATGCGAGCGCATGTGGGGTCATCGAAGCATGCAGAGATAATAAAAATAAAATAAATAAATTATATGCAGGAAATAATGGCATTCTGGGTGCACTTCATGAAGATTTCATTGATACCTCTAGAGAATCAAAAAAAGATATTCAAATGCTCATGCAGACACCTGGAGGGGTGTTCGGATCTGCAAGATATAAATTGAAAAGTATTGCGGAAAATAAAAGAGAATACGAGAGACTAATTGAGGTTTTTAAGGCTCATAATATTGGCTATTTTTTTTATAACGGAGGCGGTGACTCTATGGATACAGCTCATAAGGTCTCTCAAATAGGAAAAAAACTTGGCTATGAAATTACATGTATTGGGGTTCCAAAAACGGTTGATAACGACCTGCCTTTCACCGACGTATGTCCAGGTTTTGGTTCTGTTGCAAAATATACTGCAGTTTCAACAATGGAGGCTGCCCTGGATGTTGCATCCATGTCACGAACTTCAACCAAGGTTTTTATTTCTGAGGTTATGGGAAGGCATGCTGGATGGATAGCAGCTTCTTCAGCACTTGCGTCAGCAAATGGAGTCAAAGCTCCCCACATCATACTTCTGCCTGAGGTTCATTTTGATAAAAAAAGATTTCTTCAAAAGGTCAAGGAGAGCGTGGCTCAAGATGGTTACTGTGTGATTGTAGTATCTGAAGGAGTCAAAGATAGCAAGGGTAAATTCTTGTCTGAAGTTTCATCAAAAGATGCATTTGGTCATGCTCAACTTGGTGGCGTTGCTCAAGTCATTGCAAAGGTAGTAAATGAAAATCTTGGCTTGAAATACCATTATGCCATTTCAGATTATTTGCAAAGGGCAGCACGTCATATTGCCTCTAAAGTGGATCTTGAGCAGGCATATGCAGTAGGAAAACATGCAGTAAAACTAGCACTCGAAGGCAAGAATGCTGTCATGCCAATTATCAAACGAACCAGTAATAAGCCTTACAGATGGACACTCTCAGATATCCCGCTCTCAAAGGTTGCTAATAAAGAGAAAAAACTACCAAAAGCCTATATATCAAAGGATGGAATGCATGTGACAAATCAATGCATAAGCTACCTAAGCCCACTCATTCAAGGCGAATCTCACCCAAAATTTGCAAATGGGATTCCTGATCATGCAAAGCTTAAATTAATCCCTGTTCCAAAAATATTAAATAAAGACTTTGTGATAAAATAATCGCAATTTTATAGATCCTAAAAATTTCTTGGGGAGAAACTTATGACATTTGAAAACGCTATACTTTTTTGTATCGTCACATCCATAGCTGCTGTTATTTATGGTCTCTTTAGCAGTCGTTGGATTCTTGGGCAATCTGCAGGAAATGAAAAAATGCAAGAAATTGCCGCTGCAGTTCAAGAAGGAGCTAAAGCATATATGGATAGGCAATATAAGACTATTGCTTTGGTTGGTATTATTCTATTTGCTCTTATTTATATTCTACTGGATGCTCTTACCGCAGTAGGGTTTGTAATAGGTGCACTATTCTCCGCACTTGCAGGTTACATTGGGATGTTTGTTTCTGTTCGGGCTAATGTAAGAACGGCACATGCAGCGACTTCTGGTCTTGCGCCGGCTCTTAAGATTGCCTTCAGAGGTGGTGCTATCACTGGATTGCTCGTAGTCGGTCTAGGTCTTTTGGGTGTTGCTGGTTATCTTCAGGTTTTACTAAGTTTGGGAGTAAGCATAGATGATTCGCTTCATGCTCTTATAGGGTTGGCATTTGGAGGCTCATTAATTTCAATCTTCGCCAGACTTGGTGGTGGAATTTTTACTAAGGGTGCTGATGTTGGCGCAGACCTTGTTGGTAAGGTCGAGGCTGGAATTCCAGAGGATGATCCAAGAAACCCTGCGGTGATTGCTGATAATGTTGGTGACAATGTGGGTGACTGCGCTGGAATGGCAGCGGATCTTTTTGAAACCTACGCGGTCACTCTGATTGCGACAATGCTTCTAGGTGGACTGACTGCTGTTGAGTACGGTGTTGCAGCAATTTCTTATCCCATGGCCTTGGGCGGTGTCTCTATCATCGCTTCAATTATAGGAACATTCTTTGTAAGTACCAAAACGGGAAAAATCATGCAAGCCCTTTACAAGGGAGTAATTGTTTCAGGTGTGTTAGCTGCAATATTCTTCTATCCCTTAACAACCATGGTTATGGGTGCTGACAGCATTAATCTCTACTATGCCGCTATCATAGGCCTTGCCCTAACAGCTGCTATGGTAGTTATTACCGAATATTACACCGGGACTGAATATGCGCCTGTAAAAACAGTCGCGGCAGCCTCAAGTACAGGTGATGCAACCAACATTATTGCTGGTTTAGGAATATCAATGAAGTCGACTGCACTACCGGTTATTGCTGTATGTTTGGCAATCTGGGGTTCTTATGAACTTGCAGGATTATATGGCGTTGCTATCGCAGCGACGAGTATGCTTTCCATGACAGGAATGATTGTAGCGCTTGATGCATTTGGGCCTATTACTGATAATGCAGGCGGTATTGCCGAAATGTCAGAACTCCCATCTGAGGTTCGAGATGTGACCGATGCTTTAGATGCTGTCGGAAATACAACTAAAGCGGTCACAAAAGGTTACGCAATAGGTTCAGCTGGGCTTGCGGCGTTGGTATTATTTGCTGATTACACTCATAGCCTAGAATTAGAAGGGTTTATAAATATGACATTTGATTTATCAAATCCTAGCGTAATCATCGGGCTTTTTATTGGTGGGCTAGTTCCTTATCTATTTGGTGCAATGGCTATGGAAGCTGTTGGAAGGGCAGCGGGTGCTGTTGTAGAGGAAGTGCGAAGACAATTTAGAGAGATATCTGGGATTATGGAGGGTACAACAAAACCAAATTACTCTTCAGCGGTGGATCTTCTCACTAAAGCTGCTATCAAAGAAATGATTATTCCTTCATTGCTTCCAATTTTGGTACCTATTATTGTTGGATTTTTGCTGGGACCTCAGGGAGTTGGTGGACTGCTAATGGGAACCATTGTGACTGGTCTTTTTGTTGCCATTTCTATGACTACAGGTGGTGGTGCTTGGGATAATGCAAAAAAATATATTGAGGATGGAAATCATGGCGGTAAGGGCTCAGAGGCTCACAAAGCAGCTGTGACAGGTGACACCGTTGGTGATCCTTATAAAGATACAGCTGGTCCTGCAATTAATCCGCTGATCAAGATCATCAATATAGTAGCCCTTTTGTGTATACCACTTTTGTAAAACTAAACTAATTAATACACGATGTCTGATGCCAGAACACAAATGGTAAAGCAACAGGTTCGTACGAGCTCTGTGGTCAATAATAATGTTCTGAACATTATGAATACGATCCCCAGAGACCTATTTGTGCCTGACACTTCTAAGCATTTAGCTTATGCAGATAAGATCATTAACTTAGAAGAAAACCAGGTGATGCTTTCACCTAGGGCACATGGTTTGATCCTGCAACACATCGAACCTTTGAAAAATGATAATGTTTTATTGGTAGGTGTTGGTTCGGGCTATCTTGCATGTTGCCTATCTGGGTTGGTAAAAAAAATAATGGCAATAGATAAATACAGCGGATTAGTTGGAACTGCAAAAAAAAATGCTGAGTCACTTGGAATAACCAATATTGAATTTAATACATATAATTATTTTGATTTCCAAACAACTAAACTTTTTAGCAAAATTATTTTTACTGCATCTATTTCCAATTTTATGACATCATTTATGCAGTTTCTTGAAGTTAATGGAAAGTGCTTTATAAGCCATGGTACATCGCTGCTAAAAACTTGTAGTATTGTGACCAAGCAGAGTAAAGATGAGTTTATCATTGAGGATATATTCGAGGATGATATTCCGCTAATAGAGGGTGATCCCTTTGTAGCAAAGAAAATTCTTTAAGGTACACATGAAAAATATTCTTAGTTTACTTGGCCTAGGCTTGTCTTTTTTTATTGCTCCAATTGCTTGGAGTGAGAACTTAGAAGAAATCTATGCGCTTGCCCTGATCAATGACCCCATTATTAATGAGAGCATTAATACAAATCTTGCAAATGATGAAATTGAGACTCAAGTTAGAAGCCTTATCATTCCTAGATTCACATTAACAGCATCGATGCTTGATGTTGAGAGTGTCGACCCAAACCGACCAAGAAGTTATGCAACCGGTGAGCTTGATCCTAATATAATCTCAACTGAGACAACGACCGAATCTACAGGTTGGTCTCTAAATGTTAATCAAGTCCTTTTTGATTGGAGTAAGATCTATCAATTAAGACAAGCACAAAAGACAGTTGAGTTAGGTGATCTCTATTTATTAATTCAGTATCAAAATTTAATATTAAGAGTTACCAATGCTTACTTCTCTGTTTTATCCGCACAAGAAAATTTAGTTTTCAATGAAAGGCGCTTGGCACGTTTTCAGGAGCAACTCGAACAAGCGGAAAGAAGATTTGAATTAGGAGCACTTGCTATCACCGACTTACAATTGATTCAAAGTCAACAAGATCTAGCAGTGACTGGTGTATTGTTTGCTCAAAGGTCTTTAATAGAGCAAGAAGATTTGCTCGCTGAAATAATAGGTACCAGAGTTGAAAATTTAGCACCGCTGGATAATGGTTTTCAATTTAATCTCCCTAGTCCAAGCAATCTTGAAGATTGGATCGATCTGGGCTTAGAAGCTAACTTTGAACTGAATGCTTCGTTACTAGAAAATCAGATTGCCTATCATAACTATCAAGCCGTTAGATCAAACAGACTGCCAACCTTAAATTTTAGTGCCAGCATGTCTAGCAATGCGACAGATATCCTCAGATATAATCAGCTAATAGATAATGCTCCTTGCTTTGCTTACGGTGGGAATCCTGCCTGCCCTGCTGAGTATACAGAGTCAGAGAGTGAGCTTGACGATGTCAGATTGAGTCTTAATTTTTCTCTTCCTCTCTTTTCTGGCGGACTGTTGAGCTCTCAAATCAGACAGGCAGCTTTTCAGTATGAGGCAACCAACTATGCGATAACACGACAACAGAGACAACTTGAGCGTGCTATCCGAAGCTCCTTTCTAGGGGTAGAATTAGGAATCAGTCAAATAAGAGCCTATGAGCAAGCTATACTCTCTGCACAGACAGCACTGCAAGCCTCAGAGAGAGCTTTCAGTCTCGGAGCAGCGACTACTTCAGATATTCTTTTTGCAGAGGAGAGCTTGCTTAATGCGCAGGTCAATCTCTCCAATGCCAAGAAAGACTTTATTCTAAATTCATTTAACCTAAAAGCATTGATCGGTAATCTGACTACCGAAGATATTTCACTGCTGAGCGAGTCCCTAAACTAACTTTTTATTTTTTTAATGGCTTCGGTCGTGGATAAACCCTCGACCAAGTCGATCAGCTGTACTTTTCCCCCATAGGATTCAACAATCTCCTTACCAATAACCTCATCAATCGAATAGTCAGCACCCTTAACAAGTAGGTGTGGTTTAATTGCTGAAATCAATTTTTCAGGTGTATTGCCTGA
>Ga0255751_10001963_pt1 | contig 19458 bp, 22 predicted proteins | sample 071ome_20_FD_179951 | JGI IMG/M metagenome (GOLD analysis project Ga0255751, IMG submission 179951) | Coastal salt marsh microbial communities from the Groves Creek Marsh, Skidaway Island, Georgia - 071412BT metaG (version 2) | ecosystem: Environmental > Aquatic > Marine > Intertidal zone >...
TTTGATACAAGATTAGCAACCAAAACAACTGACAATCTGACAGAAGGTAGCAATCTTTATTTCACAAATGAAAGAGTAGATGACAGAGTATCCAATCTTTTACAAGATGGCACAGGTATCAGCTTTGCTTATGATGATTCCAATAATGTTTTAACTCCAACAGTTACATTATCACCATTCAGTACAACCAATCTTTCTGAAGGTACAAACTTATATTTCACCAATGAAAGAGTAGACGACAGGGTTGCCAACCTACTAACAGCAGGTAGCAATATTACCCTAACTTATGACGATACAGCAGGTACATTAACCATTGCAGGTGTTGAAGATGATTTATCCAATAATGACACCGATGATCTTAGTGAAGGAGCTACCAATCTCTACTATACAGATGAAAGAGTAGACGATAGAGTTTCTGCATTGGTACAGAATGGCACAGGTATATCTTGGTCATACAACGATGTCTCAGGCACACTAACACCAACAGTATCTTTATCTGCATTTAGCACATCGGATTTATCAGAAGGTACAAACTTATATTACACAACAGCTAGATTTGATTCTGCCTTTAGTGGTAAAAGCACATCAGACCTAAGTGAAGGTACTAACCTTTATTACACCACTGCAAGATTTGATACAGCATTTAGTGGTAAAGATACCGATGACTTAACAGAAGGTAGTAGCAATCTTTACTATACCGATACAAGGGCTAATGCAGCCATAGACACAAGAGTTACACAATCCTTTGTTAATGCCCTAAATGTCACAGCAGCAAGTGTACAAGCCAATTCTGTAGCTCTAGGCACAGATACCACAGGCAACTACATAGCAACCATAGCTGGTACAGCCAATAAAATATCAGTTACAGGCTCAGGTTCAGAATCAGCAGCAGTCACATTAACACTGCCTGATGATGTCCAGATAGCCAATGATTTAACAGTAGCAGGTGATTTAACTGTCAATGGTGCAACAACAACACTAGGAACAACTAATCTTGAAGTATCGGATAATTTGTTTGAACTTAATGCAGGTTTAACCACAGCACCAGTCAATGATTCTGGTATGTTAATTCAAAGAGGTACTTCAGATAATGCTATCTTTATGTGGGATGAATCTGCCGATAAATTCACATTAGGTACAACCACATCAGATGCTACAGTTACAGGCAATATAGTTATAACCACTGGCTCATTGGTTGCCAATTTAGAAGGTAATGTCACAGGTAATGTGACTGGTACAGTCTCATCATTAAGCAACCACGATACAGGCGACTTAGCAGAAGGTAGTAACTTATATTACACAGATGCAAGAAGTAGAGCAGCTATCTCAGCATCAGGTGACATATCTTATGATTCTTCTACAGGTGTTATTAGCTTTACTCAAGCCACAGCACCAGTTACCAGTGTTAATACTCAAACAGGTGCAGTTGTCTTAGATACAGATGACATATCAGAAGGTGCAAGTAATCTGTACTACACAGCAGCAAGATTTAATTCAGCCTTTGCAGCCAAATCAACCAGTGACCTATCGGAAGGCACAAACTTATATCTAACCCAAGAAAGGGTTGAAGATTATGTTGGTGGCATGGTTTCTGGCAACACAGAAACAGGCATAGCAGTCACTTACGATGATACCAATGGCAAACTTAATTTTGTTATAGATACTCTTAACCAAGACACAACAGGTAATGCAGCCACAGCTACAGCATTAGAAACAGCAAGAAACTTTAGTCTCACAGGCGATGTGACTGCTTCTGCTGTCTCTTTTGATGGTACAGGTAATGTTGCTCTATCTACATCAATAGCAGCCAATACAGTAGGCATTACAGAGCTTAATGTGACCGATGGTACAAATGGTCAAGTTTTAACAACCGATGGTGCAGGTAATCTATCCTTTAGCTCTGCTGCTAGTGCTTATGGTGATTCCGATGTTGAAAGCTACCTAGATGGCGGCACATCTACCCCAACCTTTGCATCAGCTACAGTTTCAGGTGATTTCACAGTTGATACAGATAGCCTTTATGTCAATTCTAGTAATGGCAGAGTTGGTATCGGAACTGCAAGTCCTGCTCAAGATTTTGAGCTAAATAAAAATACTGCAAATGTAAACTTAAACATTAGAAGTTCAGATACAGGTAGTGCTACATTACTACTAGGTGACCAAAGTGATTTAAGTGTTGCTTCTATTACCTTAGATAACTCTAGCAACGATTTAATATTTAAAAATAACAACCAACAAGAAGCGATGGTTATTGATTCATCGCTTAATGTCTTAGTAGGTAAAACCTCTGCTGACAATGGTGCAACAGTAGGTATAGAAATGACTGCTACTGATAAGCTGTATGTTACTGATGATGCTAGTTCTCCATTAATTGCCAATAGATTATCTTCTGATGGTAATGTGATTGTAATACAAAAAGATGGCACTTCAGTAGGAAGTCTAGGAACTCTAAGTTGGTTAATTGGTCAAGATTCAGGTGACCCTTTCAATTCAGGAGCATTATTTAAAGGACAAACCACAGGTGCTGGATATATCCAAATGAAAGTAGGTGATACGGCTAGTGGTGGTATATTGATTGGCGATACTACAGACGATTTCAGAGGTGGTTTAATTTCTTATGGTACAAATCATGCTTCCTTGCCAAACAGAACAATTATCTTTGCTAACAACACACAAGTAATCACAGCTTTATCAAGTGGCAATGTTGGTCTTGGTACAAATACCCCAGACAGACCATTAGATATTACAGACACAACAAGCGATGGCTCAGGTGGTGTAGTCATTCATTCTTATTTACCAACCTTAGAAATGGATGATATTTCTGGTGGTGGTACATCATTTATTTTGCAACATGATGGGACAAACACTCTGTTCAAACATGACACAACAGAACGCATGAGGATTGATTCCTCAGGCATACTTTCAGTAGGAACTACTGACAATAATGTTGCTAACAATTCTGGTTCTGGTAATGATGGTGTCAATATTCACCCAGACAGCATAAGAGTAGCTAGAACAGATGGCGATATGATGTTACTTAATCGTTTAAATACAGATGGTGATGTTGTCAAAATACTCAAAGATGGCACTTCAGCAGGTACACTAGCTGCAAGAATTGGTGACTTAGTAATAGGTAACAATGATGTAGGTCTTAGATTCAGTGATGGTGGTGATTCAATACTACCAGCCCAATCAGGCTCAACTGGTGATAGAGACAATGCCATTGATTTAGGTGCTAGTGGAGCAAGATTTAAAAGTCTTTACCTAAATAACTTTACTTGGAATAGTGGTCAATTAAGAATACCATCAGCTGCAGGTGGTGATGGTGATATATATTTAGGCAACTATTTGCATATTTATGGCAGAAACAGAAGTAACGCTGCTGCCATTACTATAAACACCACTTACGATGGTGCAGAAACAGATACTTATACACCTATTTACTCAGGTGCTGCTAGTGCTGGTCAATTAATAATGAAGCAATCAGCAGGTGGAGAGGGTAGTCTAAAAGTGTATGCTAAAACACATGGCACAACTTCAACTTCAGCAGCACTATCAACCTTTACCCAAATTGCTGAGTTTAATGATGCAGGTTATTTTGATGCAAATAATGGTCTTTATGTTGATGGTTCACAAGTTTTAAACTCATCAAGGCAACTCACAGTCTCATCAACTGAAGATATAATTGCGACATTCCAGAATCAATCTGACAACGATCACAATTTTAAATTTAATCTAGTTGATGCCAGTGATTTGGCTGTTATGTATTTAAATGGTAAAGATGGTGGTGATAATAAATTCATAATTGGTTATGGTTCAACACACTCCTCAACACCAAATATGTTGGCTCTTAAATCCAATACAGCAAGTGGAGAGCTAGGATTCTTCACCAATGCCACACAGAGGATGCACATCACACCGACTGGAGAAGTTGGAATTGGGACAGATAATCCTCAAAGCAAATTACATGTAGTAGGCTCAGAAGTTCTTTTTGATAATCCTAGTGGTGACTTTACTCTTAAACTAAACACCAATGCAGTAGGCGATAAAAATGAAATTATTATGGGCGATACTGGCACACCATTAGCTAAGTTTGGTGTTGGTGGTGCTGCTAATGACATTATTACAGGTTCAGATGGTCAAGACTTTAATATAGGTACATCAGGTGGTGGTAGAGCCATCAACTTCTCAACAGACAATTATGCAAGTGTTGAGATGAAATTAGATGGTGGTAGGCTAGGTATTGGTACAACTAGTCCTGATACTAAGCTAGATGTACAAGGTGCAATCCAAGCAAGTGAATCTGGTGGTGACTTTATACGCATACAAACAGATGGCAATAACAACATATTTGATATTAATAGTGGTGCTTATGTTTTTAGGACTGGTGGTTTTGCAGAGCGTGCAAGGATATTGTCTACTGGTGGTCTTACTTTCAATGGTGACACAGCAGCAGCCAACGCACTTGACGATTATGAAGAAGGTGAATGGACACCAACTTGTTCAAATGTTACTTTAACAGGTTCAGGTGGGCATTATACAAAAATTGGCAACAGAGTTTGGGTAACTTTCTATCTACAGTTTCCTACAACTTCAGACACCAATCCTGTCCAAATAAACAACTTACCTTTCACTGTTAGAAATCACGATAGTGGACAAGCTAGAGCTAATGCTAATAGAGGTGGTTGGACTGTTGGTTATAGTAATAGTGGACAAGAATTAAGATTCACAGCAAGTAGTGGCACAACAACTGTAACAGCATTTAACTTTGATGGTAATACAGTAAATAATAATAATGTAAGTGCAAAATCTATTTATGGTGGTGGATACTATGAAGTTGCATAATAAGGTATAATTAATCATGGCTTTAGAAAAAATAATAGAAAACGACAAAATTGAAATAGCAGGTGCTTATAAAGCATTGCAGATTAGAGAAGCTACAATCATAAAAGAAGATGGTGTGGAATTATCTAGCTCTTTTCACAGAAGAGTATTGCAGTGTTGTTATAAAGATGCCGATGGCAACTGGCAAGATACAGACATTTCTAGTGAAACACAGGAAATTCAAGATATAGCTGCTGTTGTTTGGACTGATGAAGTCAAACTAGCATATCAAGAGAATTTAGATAGCCAAGAAAATTTAGGTGACTAATGCAATTTGGATTAGCTTCATTTGCTGAACTGCCCTTTGCATCAGAAGATGGTACAGCAAAATCAATAGAAGAATTAATCAGAGAAGCAGCCACCGATACTTTGACTGGCTTAACCACTACAGGTGCTAATATCTTTGCATCTAGGGTACACAACTTAGAACAGATCAAACTACCAGCTTTATTGTTATATACCAGAGACTTAGAATCAGAACCTATCGTTATGAATCCAGCTAGAACGATTGAAAAGAATATCACCCTTCATGTGGAAGGTTATGTTAAACAAAATACCAACTTCGATGACAAGATCGATGATATCTGCCAAGAAGTTGAAGAAGCCCTATATGGCAATAGATTGCTAAATAATTTAGTAAAAGATACATTTTTGAATGAAACTTTAGTAGAATATGAAAGTGAAGGTGATAATCCATTAGCGAGAGTCTCAATGGACTTTCAAGTAGTTTATCATCATAACGAAGGAAGTTTATAATTATGGCAACATTTAAAGGTTCAGATGGCGTAGTAAAAGCAGGAGCTTCAGGCTCTGAAAATGCCATCGGTGAAATTAGAAGTTTTTCAGTCGAGCAAACAGCAGATACTATTGAAGATACAGCAATGGGTGATTCTGCTAGAACTTATAAAGATAGCTTAACTTCATTTACAGCATCTATTGATGCTTTATTTGATGATACTGATACAGCACAACAAGCTATGACTATCGGTAGTTCTCTATCTTTCCTATTCCAGCCAGAAGGCGATACAACTGGTGATTACCAATTGTCAGGTTCAGGTATCATTACAGGGATATCTAGAAGTCAGTCTTATGATGGTTTAGTTGAAGTAAGTTTTTCAGTTCAAGGATCTGGTGCATTGACTGTAGGTACAGCTTCTTAATAAATGAAAGTAATAGATAGAGCTAAAGCTCATTTTGATAATCTCGATATTAAGAAAATCAGTGTACCTGAGTGGGGTGATGATCAAGGAAACCCTTTAGTTATATATTCGAAACCTTTAACACTACAAGAAACATCTAAGCTTTATCGTATGGCTAAAGAAGATGATATGGCTATGTTAGCTTATGTCTTAATTTACAAAGCCTTAGATGAAAATGGAGATAAAATATTTTCATTAGAAGATAAAAACACATTACTCAATAAAGTAGATCGCAACATTCTTGTTAAAGTTTCTAACGAAATTATGTCAGAACAGTCAGAAGAAGTCATAAAAAAAAATTAGAATCTAATTCCTTATTATTCAATAAATTTCAATTAGCTGAACTTTTACATAAGACAGTTGCTGAGATAGAGCAAATGTCATATGAAGAATATCAATTATGGCTAGCATATTTTAAAATAAAAGCAGAAAAACAAAAAAATGGCTAATACTAAATATAAATTTGAATTCCTTGCTATCAATAAAACTAGGAATAGTTTTAATCAAATAAAAACTGGTTTAAAAGGAATACAAAAAACAGCAATGTTCACAACTAAAGCAATGATGGGCACTAGTGCTGCTTTTGCTGGTGCTGCTGCTGCTGTAGGAGCTGTTGTGCTTAAATCTACTGACTTTGTTGATACATTAGTTAAGACTGCAGATAAACTTGATGTCAATGTTGAATTTTTACAAAAATTTAGATTTGCGGCAGAACAAACAGGTGTTGAAACTAGAACAGCTGATATGGCTTTACAAAGATTTTCCAGACGTCTTGGTGAAGCTAAGAAAGGTACTGGTGAACTTTTACCAGCATTAAAAGATTTAGGAATAAGACAAAAGGATATTAGAGATCTTTCTCCAGAACAAGCATTACTATTGTTTGCAGATAGGTTAGATACAGTACAAGATTCTTCAAAAAGATTAGCTTTAGCATTTAAAGCCTTCGATAGTGAAGGTGCTGCTTTAATCAATACATTAAAAGGTGGTAGTTCACAATTGCAAGAATTTTTTGATGATGCTACATCATTAGGAGCAGTTTTATCTGTTGATGCTGCTAGGGGTGTTGCTGATTTTGCAGATGAATTTACTAGACTGAAAACATTGATAGCTGGAGTAACTAACCAATTAACAGCTGCTTTTGCACCTGCATTAGAAACTGCAACAGAAACTCTTGTAGGAAAAGTTCAAAAAATAGTTGAACAAAAAGGTGGATTTGAAAAATTTGCTAAAGATATAGCTAGAGCTGTTCTTACAGCTATAGTGCAAATGATATTTGGTTTTCAAGAATTAGTTAATTCATTGAGAAGAACCTTAGATGATATGGGAGAATTTTTTCACCATTTCAAGGATTCAGCAGAAGAGTTTGAAAGAATGGGACCAATTAGTTTAGCTAAATATGCTGCTGCAGTTGCTGATGTTATAGTTTCATTAGATGGTTTAGAAAAAAAACAAGATGATGTAAATGATTCTATTGAAGAAACTGTTACTCGAGCCGCTAATCTTCAAAGCCCTTTTATGAAAGCACTTGAAGAATTCGGTCAAACAGGTATGGACGAACTTAAAAAATTTAGTAAAGATGGCATAGATGGTTTAATTAGTTCAAGCTTTCAAAACGCATTTAAAAATGCTGAAGATGCATTAGTTAATTTTGTTAAAACTGGAAAATTAGATTTCAAACAATTTGTTGATGTACTTATAGCAGATCTTGCAAGAATCCAAATAAGAAAACTATTTACAGGTGAAGGTGAAGGGGGAATATTTGGTAGCATTTTTAAACTTTTCAGAGGATTCGATGGAGGAGGTTATACTGGTATGGGTAATAGAACGGGTGGAGTTGATGGTAAGGGTGGTTTCCCTGCTATACTGCATCCGAATGAAACTATTATTGACCATAGCAAAAATCAGCAAATGCCAATGGCAGCACCTTCAGTTAATTTCACAATACAAGCTACCGATGCTAGTGGTTTTGATGAACTATTAGTATCAAGAAAGAATCAAATCGTAGCTATGATTTCACAAGCCATGAATCAAAAAGGTAAGGTAGGTTTAATCTAATGGCAGGTGCATTTCCAACAACTAAGAAACCTAGAGTGTTTAATTTCACTTCTAACAGACCAAATAACACAGCCTATACTTTGAGTGGCAAAAGGTCAGTCAAACAGTTTGCAGCCCAATATTTTAGCTTCAGCGTACAAATGCCACCTATGAAACAAACAGACTTTCAACAATACTATGCTTTCTTAGTTAAACAGAAAGGTAGCTTTGAAGATTTTACTTTTGAATACCCGCTAGATAATTTAGGTGCTGACAAAGGTGAAACAGATATATTGGCTAATGGTGTCCATGCGATAGGCGATTCAACAATAGCTATGGATGGTTTTAGTGTTTCTACCGATGATGTTTTAAAAGGTGGTGACTTAATTAAGTTTGGTGGTCACAACAAAGTCTATATGGTTACAGGCGATGCCAATTCCAATGCCAGTGGTCAAGCCACTGTATCTATTGAACCACCTTTACAAGCAGCATTAGCAGATAATGAAGCAGTTACAGTTAATAAACCATCATTCACTGTTGCTTTAGTACAAGACGATGTTTTATACAGCACCGATGCAGCAGGTTTCTTTACATTAAGTTTTGATGTTCGTGAGGTGTTGTAATGGCAAGGACATTAAGTTCTAACATACAAACGCTAATCTTGCAGGAAGGCATAAGAATTGTTCACTTGCTGAACATTCAGACCTCAACACCAATTACAGTTACCAACCATGTCAAAGATTTAACTTATGATTCTGTTACTTATTCAGCAGGTGGTAATTTTGTTGATTTACAAGAAGTGCAAGAATCAGGAGATTTAGAATATTCAAATATGAATGTCTCTTTAAAAAATGTAACAACTACAGTTAGAGATATATTCAAGAGTGAAGATTTTGTTAATAAATCAGCCAAAATATATGTGGCTTTTTTGGATGCTGATGAAACTTTATTAGATGCTTATTTGTTTTTTGAAGGTACAGTGGCTAATGCTTCTTTGGTGCAACAGAAAGATACTTTTGCAGTCAATATCGGTTTAGCTAATCAGTGGAAAAATTGGAACATAATTAAAGGAAGAAAGTTCACTAGCACATCACAGAAATCAATATATCCCAATGATAAAGGGCTTGATGCAGCCCACTTAACTAACTCAGATGTGAGGTGGAATAGATAATGTTTCAATTTTTTGTACAAGTTGGTGCAGCTATTATTGATTTTTATACAAAATATCAAACTGTAATCAATATTGCTGCCTTAACAATTCAGGGTATACAAGCCCACAGAACCAATAAAAAGCTCAAAAAAGGGCAAGATATATTGCTAACTAAGTTTGGCACAGGTGGTGGTATTCCTGTTGTTTATGGCACAAGGAGAGTGGCAGGTACTGTCGTATTTATGGAAACTGTTGCTAATAAAGAATTATTTGTTGTTTATGCTTTAGCAGTTGGTGAAGTTGAAAGCATATCGGATTTGAGAATTGATGGCAGGTCAATTAATGATACTTCTGTCTATCGTCAAGGCTATGTTCTGAGAAAAGAAGGCAATTACTTTGGTGGTACAGTAGCATCAGAAAACACTGTTGATATTGGTAATGTCTTAGGTGGTGCAGGTGGCGATAATCCAAGAATGGTATTCAATATTCATCATGGTTCTACTACACAAGAAGCAGACCCAATGCTTTATCATGTTTTTGATGGTACAAACTCAAGACCTAATAGCTGGTCACAAGACCATAAATTATCAGGCATAGCTTACATCGCTGCTAACTATGAATACGATACACAAGGTATGTTCAGTGGCATACCAAACCTTACTGCTGTCGTTAAAGGTAAAAAAGTATTAGACACAAGAACATCGACTACAGGATGGTCAGATAATCCTGCTTTAATTTTATACGATTACTTAACCAACGATGAGTATGGTAAAGGTATAGCAACAAGCAAGATAGATACCACATCTTTTAATGCTGCTGCCAATGATTGTGAAACAGATGTACAAACAATAACGCATAGCAATGTAGCAATTATTAGGGCTTCTACAGACACAGACAGAATTGAGATAAGTGGACAAGATAATTTTAATAAAATAAAAACAGGCACGAATATATCTTTCACAGCGAACAGCACTACTTACTTTTCAGGCAAAGTAATCAGTAAAGATAATAGTGGTTTCTCTGATGAGTTTGACACTGCTTATCGTAGAAGATATTTCATAGATTTAGAAGATGGTGCAGTCACCACAGCCATCACATCTAGCACTACTGGAACAATAACAGAAACACAAGATAGATTTGAAACCAATGCAGTTATAGATACTGATGAATCGGTATTAGAAAATACCAAAGACCTTGTAGCAAACATGAGGGGTATCTTTAACTATACCAATGGTACATATTCCATAAAGGTTGAAGGCACTGAAACACCAGTTCTTAATTTAGATGAAGATGATATTTTAGAAGCAGGTATTGAACTATCTTTAGAAAATAAAGAGCAGAAATACAATAGAGTTGAAGTTGAGTTCTATAATTCATCCAAAAACTACGAAGCCGATACAGTTGTTGTTGAACATAGTCCATTAAGCGATGATGGTGGTGAATTGCTTGAACACAGAGTTCAGTTCCCTCATGTTACTAACCAAAGGATTGCTTACAATCATGCCAATGCGATATTAAATAGGTCAAGAAACAATAGAACTATATCTTTTGTTGCAACACCCAAAGTATTAAAAGCAAAGGTTGGTGAAGTTATCACCATCACCAGTTCTGACTTAGATTTATCACAAGAACAATATCGTATAACCCAAATGACCATACAGCCTGATTTAAACATACAGGTTAGTGCAGTTGAATATCAAGGCAGTATATATGGTTGGAATAATCCACCAGAAGAACCGATAGAAGCATCGGAATTGCCACCAGACCCATATAGAGTAGAACAGGTAACCAACCTTAACTTTGTCCAAAAAAGTGGTTCTACACCAGCATACTTGTCTTGGACTGATGCCGATGGCTATACAAGTTTTGAATTTGCAGTTAAAGTTTACGATGCTATAAATCAGGGTGGTAATGTTATTAGGGATGGTAGGGTTAAAGAGAATAGATTTTATTTACCTGAATTACCTAAAGCCAATGGTTACTCTGCTGAAGTCATATCTATTAATACATTAGGTATTGAATCAGACCCTACACCACTTAATTCATTTGATGTCACAGTAGACCCAGTAATTAACGATGACATTGGTGGGGGTGCTGTTGATACACCAGAAATAGCTCAAGGTGCTATTGGTGGTATGAACTTTACGACAACCAAAGCCTATTATGGCACTGGCACATTCAATAACAGCAACACACCTTTTTATGTCGATACCAGTTCTAATTTCTCACTAGGTAGTGCTTTATCATTTAATGGCACAACCCTAACGATAGGTGGCTATGCTACAGATACCGACATTGCTGATTTTATTACTGGTTCTGAAGTTAATGAAAATGTCACAAATATCAGTGGTGGGGTCATACAAACAGGGATAGTAGCTGCTGCAAGAATTGATGTCTCTGGTGTCATCACAGCAGGTTCTATCATCGTCAGTGGTGACAATATATCTAATCTTACTAATGATTCAGGCTTTACCGATTTTGATGCCACTGATGTAGAATCAGCTATTGCTAACAATGTCACAGTTATATCTGGTTCTAAAATAACCACAGGCACAATTAATGCATCGCTGGTTTCTGTTACTAACTTAACAGCAGACAATATCACAGCAGGTACACTCAATGTTGATAGATTGAGTATTGATGGCACAACTATCACAGCAGTCGCAGGTGAATTGTTAGTAGGGATAATAGACCAAGACAATATATCAGTTACTAACTTATCTGCAATAAATTCAGATTTAGGTGCTATTGATGCAGGAAGCCTAAATATCAACAGTGGTCAATTTGTTGTAACTTCAGCAGGTGCTATGACAGCACAATCTGCTAATGTTACAGGAACAATAACATCAAGTTCAGGGACTATTGGTGGCTTCACATTGGGCAGCACCTCACTAACAGCAGGTAGTGGTTCAACGAGAGTGAGTTTAAGCACTGCTGATGGTATTCATTTAGGTAATAATACATTTAGTTCTGCACCATTTAGGGTAACAAGAGCAGGTGCATTGACAGCGACAGGTGCAACTGTATCTGGGAACATCACAGCAACTACATTGAATGTTAGTGGTGCAACTGTTACAGGTACACTTGATGCTTCTGTCATTACTTTGGATGGTCAAGATATATCAACACTTTTAGCCTACCCAACTGAAGCTACTGGTAATGTTTTGGAATTAGAGGGTAGTTATGGGGTTAGATTTAAAGTTAATAGTTCAACACAGTTCACAATATTTGATGGTTCTGCTGATTTTAATGGCTCACCTACTGTTTCTGGTATCGGTAGAATGGGTATTGGTGTCGGCATTACAACTGGTGATGTTGTTACTGTAAATGGTCAAAGTTTCTTAGATTCCTCTGGTGAATTGTATATAAATGGCTCAGGAAATGGTATTCATTTATTTTCACCTAATGGCACAGAATATAAATTAACAGTAACAAATTCAGGAACTTTATCAGTATCAGCAGTATAATTAAGATATGGCAATAGCAAAAACTAGAACAGTACAAAGATGTGAAGTTTACCCAGCAGAGGGTAATGAACAACCTAAAATTATGGTTACTTATATTTATACATTTGATGACCCTGATGATGATATTCTGCCAATCTCTAGTAGAGAAAATATTATCCTACAATCAACCGATGATGTTTCTAATGAGGAACAGATTGTCAGAGATATAGCATCTGCTGTTTGGTCATAACTTTACATTTTTTAATTAAATTTTGTATAATGTTTTTTATGTGGATTTTAGATTTACTATTCTGGTTGGTATTTGCTAATGGCTGTGCCAATATATTAATTAGCATATTTCCTGCACCTAAAAAAGGGTGGAATAAACAGGTATATGATTTTGTAGATTATTTGTCTTTAAGAAAAAGGAGTTAAAGTGGCAAAAGAAGATAAAAAAGTTGAACCTGCTAACGACAAACCAAGTTACGAACAGTTAGAGCAACAAGTACAACAGTTGCTTAAACTTGTTAATGGTTACAAGCAAAAAGCAGATCAACTGGAACAACAGCTAATGCTGTCTGTTCCTAACGAGCAAAATTAATGGCAAGGGCTACTGTTTCTCAGGTTAATTCTGACTTGAAAGAACATCTAGCCCAATGTCACGAACAATCAAAAACAGTCTTTGCAACACTTCAGGAACTTAAACAAGAAATAAAATCTTTAAACAATAAAATCGATGTAGCTATATATGCTACAACAGGTTTTTTAGCTGCTACATTAGTTAGTGTTGTATTAGTAGTTTTTTAGGGCAGGCAAGTCTCCTTGTACCCCTTTTATTCCACATGCCTGCCCGCCTTTTTTCTGTGTATAATCAAAACATGGACAATAATCTTATTAAAGATATAACTAACCATATAAAAGAATATGAAGGTTTTTCATCTCTAGTTTATGAATGCACAGCAGGCTATCAAACAATAGGTTATGGTAGAAACATTGAACAAAAAGGGATAACTAAGTCTGAAGCTGAATTTTTATTACACAATGATCTAGAACAAAGTGTAAAAGAAATATCTAATATAGTTAAAGACTTCAATGACCTGCCTGATAAAGTTAAGTTAGTACTTATAGATATGACCTATAATCTTGGCTTATCTAAACTATTAACATTCGAAAAAATGCTTGATGCAATTGATGCTAAAAATTGGGAAAAAGCAGCTGAGGAATTATTAGATTCTAAATATGCTAGACAAACTAAAAGACGTGCTAGGATGAATGCTTCTTATTTGATTGCTTGCGGTTATCATGAGTCTGATTAATCATTTTCAATAATTTTATAAAGTCATCTTCATCCATATCATGTTTCATGATATTACATCTATAAGTGATTAATTGTATATTATCTGGATTATATCCTTTTGTTGGGTCTATTCTATCTATACTAATATTTGTATCAACTTTACCTTGTCCTGTTTTCCATGTTAGTTCAGTATTAGAAAGATTACACTTACCTTCTTGAACATGATACCTTGCATAAATATGACTTGGACTTATATTCCACGTTAAGTCAGCCCTGCTTGTTCTTCTACTACCAGATACAACTTCATATTTGAGCTTAGCATAAAGTTTATCCATATATGAATAGGCATCTTTACCTGCTCTTTTTGCACGATATTTATAATCACAAGGCTTACATCTTGCTCTAAGCCTTTCTCCGCGGTCTATGAAGGCATTTTTTTTAGTAATTTGTATTCCACAATCTTTACAGAGCTTTATACTTCGTGATACCATGTATGACTAGTTTTATCACTAATATCATATCCTAACATTCTTACAACTGAAACAATGTCTTCAGGACTCAACCTGTCGTTCGATTTTCTCAGCTTCATGTAAATTTCATAAGCTTTATCAATTTCTTGATCATTCATCTTTAATTTTGCGTATAGTTACTGTTTTTTTCCTAATAGTATAACCTTCTTTAGCAGGTATTATCTTTTCTGGTTGGTCTTTATAAGTAATAGTCCCCCAATCTAAATTATATTTACTACTAGTTGCTTTAGTAGAGTTTCCCATTAATTCTTGCAATCTAATTTTTCCTTTAGTAATAATTTCATTCAAGTTTTTTATTTGGTCTTCACAGCTTGTAATTTGGTCACATAAAGATGTAACTTCTTCTGTATCTAAATCTAATAAACTTTCTTTATTTGGTTTTGAATATATAATCTGAGTATCTTTGAGCGTCACTGGAGGATAATAATCTTTTTCCTTTAATCTTCTTTCAAAGTCTAGTATAACTTCTTTAAGTTGTTTCTCAAAAGCAAAGTCTCTACGATATACACATATTTTTGGCATAGTTGTTCTGTGCAACGTACTAATTGCTGCCCAACTATAACCTGTAATTGCCATTAATGCTTTAACTTGCAAAACACCTCGATGTAGCGGAGGTTTACTGTCTACTTCAGGCATCAAAGCTGTGGCCTTAGCTTCTAGTATACCTTTACCATCTAACAATACTTCTTCATCATCTTCAGTATAAATAATATCATTGTCAGGTTTTATAACAATATTCTTAGCATAAGCTATACCATCTATTGATCCTTCTAAAGGATATTCTTCATGAGATACAGCATAAGGTATATCATGTTGAAAATTCTTTAATCCTAGTTTATCAACTGCTAATTGGAGAATAGGCATTTCTAATCTATCCCCCATTTCAGCAGCTACTCCTTTTTCGCTTCTAATATTTTTACCAGCTCTAGCATCTAATCTAGACTGCATATATTCATTCCTAGTTTCATAACTAGACTCACCAAATAGCGCAGGAAGTCCTGAGCATGATGCGTGTTTATCGTTCGAAAATTTGCCTTGTGCTTTATCCATATTTTCTCCTTATTTCCATGCGCTTATATCGGGTGGGTCTTGGTCATCAAATATTGTTGCAATAACAATATATATAATCATTATAATTACGATTGCTAATAAAATCTTACTTTCAAATAACATTATTTTTTCCTCTTTTGACAGCCTATGAATGTTGAGCTGGTAGCCCAATAAGCACAGAGCCAGATTAATAACACAAATAGGACTGTAGATAGTCCAATAAAAGCTAATGTAGCCATAATCACATCAATCATAATATCTCCTTGTAAATTAATTTATACTTTTTTTATAGTCTTGTACAGTCATATTATTCATATTTAAAACTTTATAATCACTTGGGTGTTCTGACATATTATTAAAACTATCAATTAATTTTAATTTCAACATATGTTTCTGCCGTCCTTTCGGGTGATCTTTGATACGACAACTCGACCAAACTTTATCACGATCTAAATGTTTATAGTCTAATCCTGGTTTGATGTAGTTTTCCACCCATCTTATAAAGTCACAACAAACATCTTCTGCATTGTATGGAAATGCTTTTGTATCTTCATATATACGATCCATTATTGAATCTAAGAATTCAAGCTTATTGATGCGTTTTTCTGTCTTGGCTAAATACGATATACATTCAACAGCATTACTTCCATAATAAAAGTGGCTACGTTTATTAATGTATTTAGGAAACCAATCAGCAATGTCTGCTAAAAAAGCAGCATATTGAAACTTATACTTAACTAGACCACGATCATTATTCCACTTAAACATAAATTCGCCTAAGTCTCTAAAGTGAACATTCTTTTTTTGTTCTATGAAGTTAGCAACATCTTCTGCAAGCTTATCAGCATATTCACATAGGAAATAGTCCCCACCTCTTTTATAACCTTCTATTGGTTTAGGGAAACGGGGAAACTGGTAGCCAATTGAAGTATAGAAGGTTCTTGTTGTTGTTCTAACGAGCTCTTTTATATCTTGTATATCTCTACATGCATGCATATCAAATAACAAGGTATTGTGGTAGCCTGAAGGTTTTTGCCCGTAATTAATAGCTGAACCTGTTAATCTATGTAATAAAAATATATATAACCAAGTTACTAAGTCGTGATTAATACCATTCCAACCATTTACAATCTGCATTCTTTGTTGCGATGCTGTGTTGTTTTTTATCTTATCTATATATGGATGTTGGTCTGTTTTTTGATAAAAAATATCATTAACAATCTGACTAAAACCTGCATATTTTCTTTCAACAACATCATATAGTTCAACGTTTTCCATCAAGTCATCACCAACATTAGATTCTTTGTGTGCAATGTTTCCTAAATTGCAAAGCTTTTGTTGTTGTTTTGCTAAATCGTAATATCTTAAAAATTCTTCGTAATATTCAGTGAGTATCATGCCAATCCCTATAGCTATCAATATACTGATATAAATTTTTATTTATTAGTTCAGGCTCAGCGCCTACATTCCAAAACAATATGTCTTCATCACTATTTTTAGGTATATATTTCCAAACTTTACCATCATAAGTTGGCACAGTTGGGAAAGGCGGCAAATTAGAAAGGTCCTCCGACTTTTGAAATAATAAGGAGTCAGATATGACAGAAGACCTCCCTAATTCACCATGTTTAAGATTTCTTGATACAGCAACACTTATAAATTCTGTATTAGGCCAAGCTATTTGTAATGCTCGTGATAATACACCTGTTGATATTGCAATATAGCATTTATCAGGAGCTTTTATTTGCATTGCAGTTTTTATTATACCAGCTGTGACTAATTCATGTTTGAGACCTAACGGAATAAAGTAAGCATTATTTTCTTCAGCCCATTGTTTTGCTGCTATGTTTAAATTAGGCATTGCTGCTATTCTTTTAAATTTAGGTTTTGCTCCTCTTTCAATACAACATGCTTGATGATCTGATATTTTTTTACTAGAAGGCATAAATAATACAACCTTCCTATCATACTTTTCAGCCACGTCTAATAAACTAACTCCAGCTAAACCTACACGAGGCTGCACGTAAACTAATGTATCTTCTTGTACAGCATTAACTAAGGCGCTTGCACCTCTCACTTTGGTCCCAGTGATTAAATCTTCGCGTACAACACGTATACCATCATGCTTTTTTACAACTGGTTTTGGATATGGATCCACCCATTTATTTACTAGGTTTAAATAATATTTTTGACTAAATGTATAGTTGTTCATCATCAAGTCTTTATTGACATTATCGATTATGTGGTTATTATGCATCTTGTCCCCAGTTATTTCTTCTATAATTAATCGGTGCAATGTGTACACTACTATTTAATTCCATTTTTGTTTTAGCATACTCTTCAGGATCCATAAAGTACCAACTCATCGGTGGTTTCACGACATTGTCATAATTATTTTTAAGTATCTTGAAGATAGCATGCGTCACTAATTGCCTTTCTTTAACTGCACCATGGAAAGGCTTTCCTTTGTAGTGTCCTGTTTTAGGTATTCTGCGATCAGCATACTCAACAGGAACAGGTACTGCTATTTCTACATCTATTCCAGTTGCATTTCTTAGTTGTTCACATTTTTCTATATATGTCATATAAAGTTTAACAACATCTGTATTCTTGCGCATAATATGATGCCTAACATCTATTGACCCAAAGCACATAGTTATTCTATTCAGTTTAGCCAGATTAATATTGTGCAAATAGCCAATAAATGGTATAGCTAATTGGCCATATAGTGTTTTGCCATCCATCTTATTGATTAAGTCTCCCTTCAAAGAAAATGCAATTGAATGACTATCACCTATAGTAATGCCAGTATAGTCAATATCTTTATGACATAATGTTTCTATGCTTTGACAAAATGCACTGACTTTATTGCACCAACTTTCAGTAATAAGATGTGATGTAGATTTTGCATTCAATCTTTTCTTAAACATTTCACCATAATCAGGCATTTTAATATCAAGCGACATAACTTCATTAGCAGCCATAAGATTATTAAACTTTCTATAAACATCTTCTGTCAATCCTCCAAATAAATTTAATGACCCTGTAAAATTGACACCGTGATCAATATATACAACATCATACTTATTTATCTCTTCTGAACAGTTATGCTCAATATTTCCTGATAATAATTCTGCCCACTGTAAAGCCCAACCATAAACGTGTGACTTTTGATTTTTAGGTATATTAGATACCGGATTAGTAACGCAACATTTCATATTTCACCCCTCCTTGTTTGAGTATTTCTTTTGCGTGTTTAAATGACTCTTGCCATTTTATTTTGTAGACTTTTTTAGGTCTAGCTATAACTCTTGTTATTCCTGTTTGCACTATAGCTTTAGCACATTCATGACATCCATTCAAGCCTGAGACAAATAATGTACTGTTCTTTAAACTGATACCATTTAAGGTTGCATGGTATATACAGTTCATTTCTGCATGCACAATATATCTATATTTAGTATCTTGATCTATATACAAATCTATACTGTCATCAAACTTTCTTGGAAAGCCATTGTACCCTTGACTAAGTACTTGACCGTGTTCGCCTATAGCTACACAACCAACCTTAGTCGAAGGGTCTTTACTCCACGTGCCTATATGCCACGCAAGCTCCATGTACCTATGTTTCCAAATAGTCGTAATGTCTTTCATAAACATGTAGGTTTTGTACTTGCCATATAATTTTGCCAGATGCTAAATCTAAATCTTTAGCTAACATCCATAGAACTTCTTTTTGCCAAGCAAGATCATTCTTATAACCATACACAGCATCATTACTACGCATTTGTACGACAGCATTTAACACATTGTTTTCAACATAATATGATACAGCATTTGTACATATGAAATCATTCATACCACGCCA
>Ga0255751_10001966_pt1 | contig 19434 bp, 16 predicted proteins | sample 071ome_20_FD_179951 | JGI IMG/M metagenome (GOLD analysis project Ga0255751, IMG submission 179951) | Coastal salt marsh microbial communities from the Groves Creek Marsh, Skidaway Island, Georgia - 071412BT metaG (version 2) | ecosystem: Environmental > Aquatic > Marine > Intertidal zone >...
TGAACCCGATCACGCCGGCCTTCGCGCCGGCGTACACCGACTCGAGTGAGCTGCCGACCCGAGCCGCATCCGAGGCGAAGTTCACGATGCGGCCCCAGCCGCGTTCGGTCATGCCCGGAAGGACGGTGTGACAGGTGCGCAGGGTGCCCTTGTAATTGATGTCGATAATCGTGTCCCAGAAGTCCTCGTCGGTGTCGACGAAGCGCACGAATCGATCGAACCCGGCGCAGTTGACGAGCACGTCGACCGGGCCGAGGTCGGTCTCGATCGCCGAGACCATGTTGCGTACGCCGTCGGAGTCGGTGACGTCGCAGCGGTAGGCGCGGCCGTCGAGTTCGTCGGCCAACGCTTCGGCCTCGGTGGTGAGCAGGTCGGCCAGCCCGACTCGGCGGCCCTGGGCGTGGAGCCGGCGGGCGACAGCGGCACCGATGCCGCGAGCGCCCCCGGTGACGAGCGCGACTCGAGGTTCAGTCATGGTGCGACCCTCCCACAGGCCGTCGGTGACGATGCGGACCGGCACTCGCAGCGCGTCGAGCCGAGCGCACGCGGCGACAGGGGTGGCCTACGATCGCCGCATGGAGATCCAACTGCGACACAACCCTTCGTTCTCGGTGGCACGCGCCATCCTCGGTCCCTCTGAGGCGATCCGAGCCGAATCTGGCGCCATGATGGCGATGGCCGCCGACCTCAATCTCGACGCGAAGATCGAGGGCGGGCTGATGAAGGGCCTCAAACGCAGTGTCCTCGGCGGCGAGTCGTTGTTCATGACGACGGCGACGGCCGCGGCCCACGGCGGCTGGATCGACTTCGCTCCTTCGTTGCCGGGCGACGTCACCGTCTTCGACGTGACCCCCGAGACGCCGTTGCTCATCCAGAAGGGCTCGTTCTTGTGCGCCGAGATGGGTGTCGAGATCGACACCCAGTGGGGTGGGATGCGCAACCTCATCGGTGGCGAGGGCGGGTTCCTCCTGCGTGCGAGCGGGCAGGGGAAGGTCGTGCTGTCGTGTTACGGGGCGCTCGACCGCTTCGAGTTGCAGCCCGGCCAGCAGGTGGTCGTCGACACGAACCACATGGTCGCCTTCGCCGAGAGTGTCCAGATGGAACTCACGCGGGCCAGCGACTCGTTCATGAAGTCGGCCAAGACCGGCGAGGGCTTCGTCTTCGTGTTCACCGGCCCGGGCGAGCTGATGATGCAGTCGCGCAACCCTGACGAAATCGTGCAGTACATCTACCGGAACATGCCGGCCAGTCGTAACTGACCGTCGCCTCCGGCCGATCGCCGATCAGCTGACCTTCAGCGAGAAGCGCAGGGACTCGCCGCCGACGGTGGCCTTGTGCGCCGACAACTCGTCGGGGCCGGCGCCCATGGTGATCGACGTACCGAGCACCTGTTCGGCGATGTAGGCCTCGTGGGTGCCGATCGCAGCGGCGACGGTGTCCGAGGCGGCGTCGATCCAGAGGTCGATGCGGTCGGTGACGACGAGATCCTCGGCCTTGCGGGCATTTTGGATCTCACGCACGACATCGCGGGCCAAGCCCTCGGCTTCAAGTTCGGGCGTGACGTCGGTGTCGAGCGTGACGACAGCGTCGTTGGAGCGCAACGCAGCAGCGACCACACCCTCGGGCGACTCGAGCGCCAGTTCGTACTCGTCGGGCTGGAGCAGGTGGCCGCCGACATCGACGGTGCCGTCATCGTTGGCGGTCCAGTCACCGGAGCGGGCGGCGCCGAACACGGCCTGCACGTCCTTGCCGAGGCGGGGTCCCAGCGCCTTGCCGTCGGGGCGAAGGATGAAGGTGGCGAGGTCGCCGATCTCCTCGGTGACGTAAACGTCCTTGACGTTGAGTTCGTCGCGGAGCAGGTCGGCGAACGCCTTGAGGGTCGATGCGTCGCGACCGGCGATCGTGACCGACGCGAGCGGGAGACGGACGCGAAGACCTTGGTCCTCGCGAAGGCGAAGGCCGGTGGAGGCGACGTCGCGCAAACGGTCCATCGCAGCGACGAGGCCAGGGTCGTCGCAGTAGGTCGCAGCGTCGGGCCATGTCGACAGGTGTACCGACGAGGGCATGGTGTCGTCGCCGTCGCACAGTCCCGACCAGATCTCCTCGGTGATCATCGGAAGGAACGGTGCTGCGACCTGGGTCAGGGTCACGAGCACGGTGAAGAGCGTGTCGAGTCCGGCGAGATCGGCGCCGCCCTCGCCCGTGCCCCAGAAGCGGTCGCGGCTGCGGCGGATGTACCAGTTGTTCAAGGCGTCGATGAACGCCTGGATCTCCATGGCGGCGCCGGGGAGGTCGTAGTCGTCCATGTTCGCCTCGACCGCGGCGACGAGGTCGCGGGTCTTGGCGAGGATGTAGCGGTCGAGCAGATCGGCGTCGGGTCCGGGGTCGGGCGTGAACGTCGCTCGGTGGCCTTCAACGTTCGCGTACAGCGTGAAGAACGAGTAGGCGTTCCAGATCGGCAGGATCACCTGGCGCACGACATCGTCGATCGCCTGATCGGAGATTCGCGTGTCGCCGCCACGGACGATGTTGGTGGACATGAAGTACCACCGCAGGGCGTCGGAGCCCTGGTTCTCGAAGATCAGCTCGGGCTCGGTGTAGTTGCGGAGCTTCTTGGAGAGCTTGGCGCCGTCGTCGGCGAGCAGGATCCCGTGACAGATGACGTTCTGGAACGCAGGACGGTCGAACAGCGCCGTGGCGAGCACGTGGAGCGTGTAGAACCAGCCACGCGACTGGTTGATGTACTCGACGATGAAGTCGGCCGGGAAGTGTTCGTCGAACCAGTCCTTGTTCTCGAACGGGTAGTGGACCTGGGCGAACGGCATCGAGCCCGATTCGAACCAGCAGTCGAGGACCTCGGGCACGCGGCGCATCATCGACGTACCGGTTGGGTCGTCGGGGTTGGGGCGCACGAGTTCGTCGATGTAGGGACGGTGCAGGTTGGTCGGGCGGACGCCGAAGTCGGCCTCGAGTTCGTCGAGGCTGCCGTAGCAGTCCATACGCGGGTAGTCAGGGTTGTCGCTGACCCACACGGGGATCGGTGAGCCCCAGAACCGGTTGCGGCTGATCGACCAGTCGCGGGCGCCTTCGAGCCATTGGCCGAAGCGGCCGTTCTGGATGTGGCCGGGCACCCAGTTGATCGCCTGGTTGGTCTCGAGCATCCGGTCGCGGATGTCGGTGACCTTCACGTACCAGGAGGGCATCGCCTTGTAGATGATCGGCGTGTCGGTGCGCCAGCAGTGCGGGTAGTTGTGGGTGTAGCTGTCGTGGCGGACCAGCTGACCCGTTTCGCGCAGGTGCTTGATGATGCCGCTGTTGGCCTCGAGCACGTTCTGGCCGGCCCACTCGACGACGTCGTCGGTGAAGCGACCCGAGTCGTCGACCGGCACGACCATGCCGATGCCGGCTTCGCCGACCACCCGCTGGTCGTCCTCGCCGAAACCGGGGGCCATGTGCACGACGCCGGTGCCCTCGGAGGTGTCGATGAAGTCGCCGGCGAGGATCTGGAATGCTCGTTCGGTGCCGTGGTGCGGCTTGGTCGGGTCGACCTCGGCCATGTCGGCGAAATACGGGAAGATCGGTGTGTAGGTGCGGCCGACGAGGTCGGAACCCTTGAGGGTGCCGACCTGGGTGGCATGCTCGAGCTGCTTTTCGTAGCTGCCGATGACGGCTTCGCCGAGCAGGTAGCGCGAGCCGTCGTCGTCGAGCATCACGGCGTAGTCGAGTTCGGGGCCGACGGCGAGTGCGAGGTTCGAGGGCAGGGTCCACGGCGTGGTGGTCCAGGCGAGGATCTTGGCGGGCGTGTCGGCATCGCCGGGGATGCCCGATGGGTCGTCGAGCTCGAACGCGACGGTGACGGCCGGGTCCTGACGGGGGCGCGTGGCATCGTCGAGACGAATCTCGTGGTTCGACAGCGGGGTCTCCGCCCCCCAGCTGTACGGCAGCACTCGGTTGGACTGGTAGATCAGCCCCTTGTCCCACAGCTGCTTGAACGCCCACATGACCGACTCCATGTAGTCGAGGTCCATGGTCTTGTAGTCGTTCTCGAAATCGACCCAGCGGGCCTGGCGGGTGACCGTCTTCTCCCACTCTTGGGTGTACTTCAGCACCGAGGTGCGGCAGTACTCGTTGAAACGCTCGATGCCGTAGTCGATGATCGAGGCTCGGCCGCTGACGGGGAGGTCCTTCTCGGCTTCCATTTCCGCCGGGAGGCCATGGCAGTCCCAGCCGAAGCGGCGCTCGACCCGCTTGCCCTTCATGGTCTGGTACCGGGGCACCACGTCCTTCACATAGCCGGTGAGCAGGTGACCGTGGTGAGGGAGGCCATTAGCGAACGGCGGGCCGTCGTAGAAGACGTATTCGTTATCCTCGGGACGGCTGTCCACGCTTTTGTCGAAGGTCTCGTCGGTGCTCCACCGCGCAAGAATTCGCCGCTCGATGCCCGGGAGGTCCGGGCTCTCGACATGCGGGTACGGCGCCTTCGCTGCGTCACTCATAGCGTCGCAGGTTATCGGCGCAGTCCGATCCGCCGGTCGCTGTTTCACCGCCGACAGTAGGGTGCGGCCATGCGACGTTTTCTCATCGACACTGACACCGCCAGCGACGACGCCGTTGCGATCGTCATGGCCCTGCAGCACCCCGACGTGCATGTCGAGGCGCTTACGGTTGTCGCGGGCAATGTCGGGCTCGACCAAGCGGTGCAGAACGCGCTCTACACGGTGGAGCTGTGTGGCAAGGAGACGCCGGTGTACGCCGGCCGGGCCCAGCCCATCATGCGCACCCTCGAGACCGCCCAGAGCATTCACGGTCAGGACGGCATGGGCGATTGTGGTTTGCCGCTTCACGGCCGCACGCCGGCTGCGGGGCGTGGGGTCGACGTCATCGTCGACACGATCCTCGGCTCGCCGGGTGAGGTGACCCTTGTGTGCCTCGGTCCGCTCTCGAACATCGCCGCGGCCGTCCTCCGTGCTCCGGAGATCGCCGAGGCGGTCGAGCGGGTGGTGATCATGGGCGGCACGGGTGTGCACGGCCCCGGCAATGTGAGCGCGATGGCGGAGTTCAACTTCTGGGCCGATCCCGAGGCTGCGGCGATCGTCACGGCATCCGGGATGCCGCTCGAGTTCGTCGGCTGGGACATCTCCATCACATCGGCGATCGTCACCCAGGAACGCCACGATGCGATGCTCGCCATCGGCACCCCGCTTGCGAGGTTCGGTGTCGACATCGCGCAGGCCGTGCGTCGGTTCGCCCTCGAGCACGGCATGGAGGGCGACGATCTGCCCGATCCGATCGCGATGGCCCATGCCATCGATCCGTCGGTCTCGGAAATCAGCCGACTGAACGTCAAGGTCATGTTCGGCGACGGTGGCCAGCGCGGGGTGATGGAGGTTGATCGCATGGGCTTTGTCGGTGGTGAACCCAACGTCGACATCGTCACCCACTACCCGAGCGATCGCTTCTTCGAGTTGCTCTTCGACGCGTACCGAACGTGAACGACGTTCCAGGCTACGAACACATTCCGGGGCGCTACGGCGTCGAAATCGAACGCACTGACAGCGGGACATTGACCTTCGTCCCGCTGCGTCCGGATCTCGCCGCCCCAGACGGCAGCCTTCGCATCGCTGCGGTCCTGATGGGGATCGACATGGGCGCTGGAATCACTGCCGGGCAGGCGGTCCTGCCCGGATGGACCGTCACCGCCGACATCGAGACCCGCCTTGTGGGTCGCTGCACCGTCGGGCCGCTTCGGGTCGACGCTCGGGCGATCAAGCCGGGGCGCACCATGTCCGTCGTGGAGTGCCGTGTCGTCGATGCTGGCGCCGACGACCAACTCGTCGCCCTTGCCACGGCGAATCACGGCGTGCTGGAACCCACGTTCGACGACGACCTTCGCGGCATGACGGTCGGTGGCCGTCGGGTGTTCACGCCGCCAACCGATCCTGGCGACTCGCTCGAGTCGTACTTCGGGGTCGATGTGAGCGCCGACGACCTTCGAATCGACCTCTCCGAACGCACCCGCAACCCGTGGGGAATCCTGCACGGCGGCCTCACCGGGCTGCTCATCGAGCAGGCGGCGTTTCGTGCGGGCATCGCGGCACCGACCGACTTCGTCACTCGTTATCTGCGGGCGGTGAAGGAGGGGCCGGGAGAGATCCGGGTCGTGGAGACGATCGACCGCACCGAGACCCGACTCGTTCGGGTCGAACTCGTCGATGCCGGCACCGGTCGGGTGGCCGTCGTCTCGACGGTCGGTGGTCAGCGGGCCTGACCGAGCGGCCGACGATCAGAGGTCGAACGCCACCTTGATCGTGCCCGAGGAACGATCGGCCGCCGTTGCGAACGCCTCGACGCAGCCGTCGAGTGGGAAACGATGGGTGATGATCGTCGGGCCGATGTCCGGCGCCGCCGCGAGGGCGGCCGCCGCCTCGTCGAAGTCGCGGCCAGGCACGCGGCACCGGTACGTCATCGCCGGGAGGATCTCGATCTCCTTCATGCAGGCGGCGATACCGAGCTCGGCTGGCTGCCATGTCGTGCCGACCAACCCGACCCGGCCCATCGGGCGGGCGCGATGGACGGCCTCGCCGATCGAGGCGCTGGTGGCGACGGCGTCGATCACGACGTCGTACCCGTCGCCGACATCGAGAGCGGCACCCAACCGTTCCGCTGCGACCTGCTGGTGGGGGTGACGGGCGCTGACCGTGGCGGGGATCCCCCGGTGGCGAAGCATCGCGGCAGCGGCCAAGCCGATGGGACCTGCGCCGATGACCAGCACCCGGTCGGTCTCGGTGACTCGGGCGCGGTCCAGTGCGTGGGTGGCGACCGCAAGAGGCTCGACCAGACAGGCGTGTTCGAGCGCCAGTCCCGCTGGCAGGGCGACGAGTGCGTCGGGGTGCACGATGATCTCGTCGGCCATGCCGCCCGGCAGGCCGATGCCGTAGAAGATCGCGCCGTTCGAGCAGAAGCTCAGGTGGCCCTCGTCGCATGCCCAGCAACTGCCACATCCCGCCATCGGTTCGACCGCGACCGGGGTGCCGTCGGGGGCGATGCCGCAGAACTCGTGACCGAGGATCATGCCCTCGGCGATCCCGCCTTCGAGCAGGTGCAGGTCGCTCCCGCAGATCGACGAACTCGCCACCTTCACGCGAACGCCGTCGCCCTCCGGCCCGGCGAGGGTCTCCAGGGTCGGGGTGCCGTCGACGATTCGTACTGCGCGCATCGGCTCAGTTGACCATGCTCACGAACAGGACCGCCACTGCGCCGGGTTCGGCGTGACGGGGGCGCCGGGGGACTACTGCTCTTCGTCTGCGGCCGGCGCTTCGTCGTCGGCGGCGTCCTCGGCGTCGTCGTCGGTGCGATCGGTGGCCATCGCCGGTTCATCGGCGGGAGCCGCTTCGGCGGCGGCGTCCTCGGCAGGGGCGGCGTCGGCGCCGGTCTCGTCGGCCGGAGCCTCATCAGCCGCAGGTTCCTCGGCTGCGACCTCGGAGGCCGGCGCCTCTTCGGGTTCCTCGCCGTCGCGGATCTTCTTGAACGCGTCCTGCGCTTCGCGGTAGGCAGCCTCAGCCGCAGCCTTGTCCTCGGCGGAGCCGGATTCGTTGGCCTTGCGCACAGCGGCGGCAGCTTCGTCCTTGGCCCGTTCGGCCTTCTTCACCCGCTTCTCGCGGCGAGTGCGCTCACGATCGGCGTCGACGTACTCGTTGAAGAGCGTGAGCGCTGCAGTCGTCTCGTCGTCGAGCGACGGGGCGGTATCGGTTTCGGCCATGGCCGTAGTCTGGCCGGTCCTCGCCGCGATCACGACTCGACAGGCGGCGAAATCCTTGTCAGGAGCCGTCGGTGCCTCGACGTTTCTCGTCTCGCATGTCGAAGGCGACCTTCACCCCGCCTCGAGTCCCCGACTCGGCCGCATGGGCGATCGCGTCGACATAGCGGGCCAAGGGATAGGTGGCCGACAGCATCTTGTCGAAGGGCACCTTGCCGGCGAGTTCGAATGCGAGCTCGAAACTGCTCGTGCGGCGGCCGTCGTCGGTGGTCTCGGATCCGTAGGTGTACGTACCGATCAGTTCGGTCTCACGATGCCACAGGGCGGTGAGATCGAGCTCGACCACGCTCGGCATGCCGAGCAGCACCACCCGGCCCCGCGGGCGACACATCCCGATCGCTGCTTCGATCGACTGCTGGGAGCCGACGGCATCGATCACGATGTCGGCACCACCGGAGAGTCGGCCGTCGATCATGAACGAGCCGGTCGATCGTCGGACTACCCGGCTGAGCTCGTCGGGTGCGCACACGACGTCGGCGCCGAACTCTTCGGCGAGCTGCCGTTGGATCGGGTACTTGGCCCCGATCAGGATCGAGCCGGGGGAGGTCAGATGACGCAGGGCGGCGACGGTGACCAGCCCCATCGTGCCTGCACCGATCACCGCGACGGTGTCGCCGTTGGCGACCTTTGCCCGGAGTGCGGCGTGGACACCGCCGGCGACCGGCTCCATCAGGACGGCGAGTTCATCGCTCATCCAGTCGGGAACCTCGTGAAGCTGGCTGGGGTGGGCAACGAACTCGGTCGACCACGCGCCGCCGGTCGTCTCACAGAAGCCGGTCTGGATGCCGGGCTCGAGATCACCGGTGGTGAGATGGCGGTAGTCGTCGCCGTCGCCGGGCTGCGCACCGTCGAACGGAGGTTCGAAGCCGCGGGCGGCATGGCCGAGCACCGGGTCGAGCACGACCCGGCGGCCGTCGTCGGTGTCGCCGACGACCTCGTGGCCGGGAACGAACGGGAAGCTGACGAAATGTTCGAAGTAGCGCGACGCGTGGCCGTCGACCGTTGACAGGTCAGAACCGCAGATGCCAGCGAGCCGGGGATAGACGCGAACCCAGTCCGGGGTCGGGAGTTCGGGGGCGTCGTCGTCGATCAGTGAAAGGGGCCCGACCGCGGCGCCGGCGCCGGGGCGGAGCCGAGATGCCGCCATCGCAGCGGCGTAGCGACCGTCTTTGCGGGAGAAGCGGAGAGCCTTCACGCCGCGGAGGTTACCGCTTCGGGTCGACTCCGCACGAGGTGCCGGGCAGCCGGGATGGTCGTCACCGCGGCAACTGCCGCCACGGCAATGGCGAAGAGGAAGCCGGCGCCGAGGGCATCCGCAACCGGCCGGCTTACCGTCTCGACGTCGCCACCGAGGAGGTCGCGCACCGCTTCCACGTCGCCGGTGCGGCGGTCGACGGTTGTCAGGATCACTGCGCCGGCGATGCCGACGCCGTAGGTGACCGACATCGAGCGGGTGAATTGGTGGGCCCCGTTGACCCGACCCATCTCGGAAAGCGGTGTGCGTTCCTGCAGGACGTTGATGCCGGTGGTGGAGATCGCGCCTGTTCCGAGTCCGGAGATGAACAGGCCGATCGCGAGCACGGCGATCGGCGCCTCGGCCCAGACGAGCACCGTTGAGAGGAGGATGCCGATTGACAAGACGACTGATCCGATCAACACGACCTGCTCGCGCAGGATGCGGTCCTGGAGTCGGCTGCTGCTGACGGCGCCGGCCGTCCACCCGGCTGACAGGTAGGCGACCGAAAAGGCGGCGGCAGTGGTCGAGAGGCCGCGGACGCCGTTGAGGTACACCGGCAAGAACGAGTGAAAGCCGAGCGCTCCGCCGACGGCGAGCAGCGAGGTGGTGTGCACGCTGCGGAACCGGGTGGCGAACAGATGCCGGGGTCGCACGACAGGGTCGGGCACCGAACTGGCGTGACGGGCGTACCCGAAAACGCCGAGCGCCACGACAAGCGTGCCGCCAGCGATCGCCGTCAACGAGCCCTGAGCGACGGCGAGGCCGGCAGCAGCGATGACAGCGACGATGCCGATACCGCGAACGTCGGCGGTGGAGGTCTGGGCTTCGCTTGTCGGACCGGGAAGGTTGTTCCAGGCGAGCGCCCCGGCGACGAGGCCGACCGGAACACTGAAGAAGAAGACACCACGCCAGTTGAGGGTGGCGACCATGACTGCAGCGATCGAGGGCCCGGCGACGCTCATCACGCCCCAGACGGTCGAGTTCATCGCGAAGACCCGAGCGCGCTGGTGCACGGGGTAGGAGAGGCCGATCGCCGCCATCGCCGAGGTGAGCAGCACGCCGATCGTGATGCCCTGGAGTGCCCGTCCGATCACGAGCAGCAGCATCGTCGGGGCCAGCCCGCACAACGCCGACGTGATCACGAAGCCGACGACGGACCAGCGGAAGACTCTGCGGGTGCCGAGGCCGTCGACGACGGGACCGGCGGCGAGGACGGCGACGCCGGACATGAGCAACTCGACCGTGATCGTCCACGGCAGGAGTGCGACGTCGCCGAGGTCGTTGCCGATTTCCGGAAGGGCGGCGGTGAGGCCGAGGTTGGAGTAGGCGATGATCCCGATCGAGGCCATCACCGCGATCGTCAGCCCTCGTTTCTCACCACTGAAGATGGTGTCTGGAGGTGCGGTCTCGGCCATGCTGGAACGCTACCGGCGACGGTTCGGCTCCAAGGTCGTGCAACGGACCGTCGGTGCCGCTCGGCGGCGGCCGCCGGGGACCGCCAGGGGGGTTGGACGCATAATCGCTCCGTGCCAATACTGGCGGGATGGGCATCGCTGTTCCGTTCCCCGACACGCAGCCTCCCGGCTATGAGTGGTTCGCCGACGAGCCGGTCTTCGACCCGGCCCGGCATCTCCAACTTGAGGCACCGACCGACATCGTGCTGCTCGCCGACCTCGGCTACTCGGAGGAGGAGATCGCCACGAAGGCCACGCCGGTGGCGGCGTCTTCGCCATTCCGGATGCTCAGCGACGAGGGCGCCGAGATCATGTTGACGATCGCCCGGCGGCTTCGTGCGTTCGCCATGCCGGCTGGCGATCGGATCGAGTCGATGACCCGTGGGGGTTGCTACCGCTCGATGTGGCTGCGCGATCTCTGCGTGAGCCCCGAGGTCACGGCCCATCTCGAGCAGATCTACGGGATCGAGATCGCCCCGCACGCCATGCCGTTACATCTCGGCCACATCAACTTCGAGCCGAGCCGCATCGATACCGCGATCGACAAGTGGCACCACGACACCTTGCCGCTCGACTTCGTCATGACGGTCACCGACCCGGCCTTCGTCGCCGGTGGCCGCTTCGAGTACTTCCTCGGCACCAAGCACGAGGCCGCAGCGCTCTCGGCGCAGGGTGAGACCCCGCCGCCCGATCGCACCGTCGCGCCCGACTTCCCGGGGCCGGGCTACGCCATCGCCCTTCACGGTGACATGGTCGTGCATCGGGCCGGGCCCCTCACGGAGCTGACGGAACGCATCTCGATGGTCAACGGCTATGTGGCGGTCGACACCAGTCGTGACGAACAGAGCCGGTCGGCCGACCTGATCGTCGTCGACGATCCCAATGCGCTCTACACGGAGTGGGCGAAGTTCGCCGCATGGCGCTCCCACGGCCGGCTCGGGACCCTCCTCGACGAACTCGAGTTCTCCGCCGACCCCGAAGCGGTCGCTGCACAACTCGATTCCGCCATCGCCGAGGTCGCGCAGGCCGCCGCCGAGATGCGTGCCGGTGCGCCGTCCGGGATCGAGCACTACGGCGGTTGAGTGATCGACGCCGTCAGTTCGGGTTGCGGTCGTCGAAGTCGGCGAGGAGCAGTTCGGGCTGGTCGGTGAAGTCGCGAGCCGATCCCACGAGTCGCACGCCGCGCTCATTGTTCTCGGGGGTGAACGCGTGGCAGATGCCGGTCATGAACCCGGCGAGTTCTGCGTTGCTGCGGTAGTCGTCGAGGTCCTGCATCCGGCCTCGGCTGATATCGACGGCTCGGCGCAGCACGATCGCCGCCTCGGCGGTCGCGTCGTCGAGTTCGGCGAGCGCCCAGCCCATGAAGCCGCTCCAGAGGGGCGCTCCCGTCCAGCGGTCCGGTCCGACGATGTCGCGTTGGCGCATCGCCCATTCGATTCTGAGATCACCATCGACCCAGAGACGTGCCGTCCGGTCGCCGTGTTCGTCGGGGTCGGTGACCTCGGCTTCGAACCGTCGTTCGGTGGTCGACCGGGCGGCGTGGGCGACGACGAGGCCGGTGAGATCGAAGAGGTGGGTGCAGTTGGCTCGGGCGTCGTGTTCGCCGAGCACGCTCGGGTGATCGCGCAGGGTTGTGCCGATGATCGCCTGGATCGGTCGGTCGGCTTCGGCGCAGATGTCCCACGGATGTCGCTCTGCGTCGGCGGCGATCGCCGTGATCTCGGTGTTGTCGTGGTCGATCTGCACACCGAAGTGATGGAAGTCGTCTTCGAGTTCGCCGACGACGGTGTTCGGCCCCGTGCGGCGCACGGTGATTCGCCGCCGGTAGATGCCGTCGCCCCAGGGCCGGTCGCCCGCTCGCTGGGTCTCGTTCCGCCGGTCGAATCGGACACGGCGGTCCTGGGGCGGTGGACTCGACGACACGCGAGGGACGCTATCGGGGACAGTCGACGTGATCGAGATGTCGGCCGCCTTCCGTCGGAGTTCGGGCTCGGCCCGACTGCCGTCCTAGCATCGGCGCCGTGAAACTCGGACTCGGCTTGGAGCTCTATCGGGCGAAGCACCTCGATGTGCCGCTTGATCTCGTCACGGCCGCCGATCGTCTCGGCTTCCACTCCGTGTGGACGGCAGAGGCCTATGGCGCCGATGCGTTGAGCCCGCTCGCCTTCTTTGCCGCGCACACCTCCCGGATCAAGCTGGCCACGGGTGTCGTCCAGGTGTCGGCCCGCACGCCGGCGGCGACGGCGATGCACGCACTGACGATCGACCAGCTCGCCGGCGGTGATCGTGTGATCATCGGCCTCGGGGTGAGTGGTCCACAGATCGTCGAGGGGTGGTACGGCCAGCCGTGGGGGAGCCCCAATCGGCGCCTGCGTGACTATGTCTCGATCATGCGGCAGGTCGTCGATCGGGAAGCGCCGGTCGAACACCGGGGGGCTGAACTCTCGTTGCCGTTCGATGGTCCGGGCGCGATCGGGGAGGGCAAGGCGCTGAAGTCGATCCTGCACCCGGCCGGCCGGGTCGAGATCTGGATCGCGTCAGGCGGACCGATGAATACGGCGCTTGCGGCCGAGGTCGCCGACGGTTGGTTGCCGATGGGGTACGGCTCCGATGGGTGGTCCATCCACGGCGCCAACCTCGAACAGGGTTGGGCTCGGCGAGGCGGCCGGCCCGACAACTTCGAGATCATGGGCAACCTCACCATCGAGGTCACCGACGACGTCCAGGCGGCGATCGACGCGAAGAAGCCGCTCACCGGCATGTATGTGGGGGGCATGGGCAGCGAGGACAACAACTTCCACCGTGATGCGATGGCCCGGCGTGGGTGGCCCGAGGCCGCAGCTCGGATCCAGGAACTCTGGCTCGCGGGCCGCAAAGACGAGGCGATCGCCGCCGTGCCCGACGACTACATCGATGCCGGTGCCCTCTTCGGTCCGGCGTCGAGGATCGCCCACCGTTGGGACGAGGTCGTGCCCGACGGGTTGACCGGGGTGATCCTTCGCACCGAGGATCTCGAGGCGCTGGAGATCGCTGCGTCGATCACCGGAGCGTCCGAGCTCGCCGAGGAGGTCTGAGATGACGGAACTGATCACGATCACCGACGCCGCCGACGGGGTGCGGTACGTCACGCTCAACCGGCCGGAGAAGAAGAACGCGATCTCGACCGCGATGCGGGCCGAGTTGTTCGCCACCCTCCAAGCTCACGATCACGACGACGCCGTCCGGGTTTCGGTGATCCGTGGTGCCGGTGATTGCTTCTCGTCGGGGTATGACCTCTCGTCGGGGTTGATGGACGATCCGCCGTACCACTCGGCGCCGGGCGATGGTGCGTGGAGTCGTCAGGCCACCGACGGCTGGTTCTCGATCTGGGACCTCGCCAAGCCGGTCATTGCGCAGGTGCACGGCTACGCGATGGCGGGTGCGACCGAACTCGCGTCGGCCTGCGACCTCGTCTATGTCGCCGAGGATGCGCAGATCTCCTACCCGGTGGTCCGTGTCGCCTCGCCGCCCGACTGGCAGTACCACGAGCCGTTGCTCGGGATGCGCCACGCCATGGAGGCCTTGCTCACCGGCGATGCCGTCGACGGGATCGAAGCGGCTCGTATCGGGTGGGCGAACCGGGCCTACCCGGCCGACCGTTTGGCCGACGAGGTGCTCGCCGTTGCGGTTCGTATCGCCGGTGTCGCTACGGATCTCACCCAGATCAAGAAGCGACTGGTGCACCGCCAATTCGATGTGCGCGGCGGACGGGCTGCGATCCGGGCGGGGCAGGAGTTCCAGGCCCTCGCCGGCCACCAGGCTTCGGTCCAGGCCTTCCGAGCCGATCCTCTCGGCGCCATGAAGCGCGAGAACGTCGCCGGCACCGACCGGTCCGAGTAGGGCCGAACGTTTCGCCGTTCGAGCCCCGGGCGGCCGATGAGGCCCTGGCGTGGGGCATGATGCCGACATGGCCAGCGCGCAGTCCTATCCCCGCCGCAATGCCGTCACGAGGCGCTTCACCCTCGGCGCTCCCCGCGACATCGTCGTCGGGGCCGATGGTGCTCGGGTCGCGTTCCTTCGCTCGTCGGGGCCCGAGGATCCGGTCAACGGCCTCTGGGTGTTCGACGTCGACTCCGCAACGGAGCGCCGTGTTGTCGATCCGGCGGCGCTCGGTGCCGACGACGCCGATCTGCCGCCGGAGGAACAGGCTCGTCGCGAACGGGCGCGGGAGAGCGGGGGCGGCATCGTTGCGTTCGACGCCGACCGTGATCTGACCACCGCCTGCTTCGCGCTCGGTGGTCAGATCGGACGGGCTGACCTCATCGCGGGCACGGCCGAACTTCTCGCCACCGCGCCGGGGGGCTTCGACCCTCGCCTGGCGCCCGACGGGTCGGCGGTTGCGTATGTCGCCGACGACGGTCTTCGGGTCGTCGATGCCCGAGGGGATCGCAGCGTGATCCACGAGGACGGTGACACGATCTCGTGGGGGGCGGCGGAGTTCATCGCCGGCGAGGAGATGGGCCGTACCCGAGGCTTCTGGTGGGCGCCCGACTCGCAGCGACTGCTCGTCGAACGAGTCGATGTGGCGCCGATCGACACGTGGTGGATCGCCGCACCCGTCACGCCGGCTCAGGCTCCGCGTCCGATCCGGTATCCCGGCGCCGGCACCCCCAATGCCGAGGTTGCGCTCGCCATCATCGGACTCGGTGGCGAGCGACGCTCCGTTGAGTGGAATCCGACGGGGGAGTGGGAGTACCTCGCCGACGCCTCGTGGTCGAGCGAGGGTCTCATCCTCACCGTGCAGACCCGCGACCAGCGCACGCTTGCCGTTCTCGATGTCGATCCCGACACCGGCGTGTGCGCCGAGCGTCATCGGGTGACCGACGAGCACTGGGTCGAGCTCATCCCCGGCACGCCTCGCCTGCACGGCGGCAAGCTCATCACCGTCGAAGACCGTGGTGCGGCCCGTCGCCTCTGTGTCGACGGCGAAGCCGTGACCGGCGACGATCTGCAGGTCCGCAAGGTGATCGACGTGAGCGATGACGGGGTGCTCGTCGCCGGTTCGCACGACCCGACCGAGATGACGTTGGTGCACGTCGACTGGGATGGCACCGAGCACGGGCGAAGCCCGGCCCTCGAGTTCCACGGCGCTGTCGTCGGTGGGTCGACCATGGTGCGCTCCGTTCGTTCGATGCACCCTGCGGAGCGTCGCAGCACGGTCGTGTCGAACAACGAGCCGATCGGCGATCTCGTCGACCTCAGCGAGATCCCGGCGATGGATCTCAACGTCACGTTCCATGCGGTCGGCGAGCGAGACCTTGCGACGGCACTCGTCCTTCCGAGCGGTCACGACGGGGTGACGCCGCTTCCCGTGCTCATGGACCCGTACGGCGGCCCCCACGCCCAGCGGGTGCAACGAGTGGCCGGCCTCTTCTCTGCGTCGCAGTGGTTCGCCGATCAGGGTTTCGCCGTGATCGTGACCGACGGGCGCGGCACCCCCGGCCGCGGTCCGGCGTTCGAACGCGCAGTCCGAGGCAACCTTGCCGCACCGGTGCTCGACGATCAGGTCGATGCGCTTCACGCCATGGCGGCCGAGCATCCGCTCCTCGATCTGTCTCGAGTGGCGATCAAGGGCTGGTCGTTCGGCGGCTATTTGGCGGCTCTTGCGGTGTTGCGGCGTCCAGACGTCTTCCACGCCGCGATTGCCGGCGCGCCGGTCACCGACTGGCGGATCTACGACACGCACTACACCGAGCGCTACCTCGGGAACCCGAACGACGAACCGGCCAACTATGCGCGCACCGATCTCTGCGCCGATGCGGCCGCGCTCGGCGACCGGAAACTTCCGCCGCTGATGTTGATCCACGGCCTCGCGGACGACAACGTCGTCGCCGCTCACACGCTGCAGTTGAGCCGGGCGCTGCTCGAGGCGGGCAAGCCCCACACGGTGCTGCCCCTCTCCGGCGTCACCCACATGACGCCGCAGGAGGAGGTCGCCGAGAACCTCTTGTTGGTGCAGTCGGCGTTCCTCCGCGAGGCTCTGGGCATCGACACCTGACACAGCGATTGGTGTCGGAGCACGAGGGGGGATGATGAGCGTTGACGAGGCACGCCGCGCCCGGCTGATGAGCGGCGAGGCGTGGGACGATTTCTGTGATCAGTTGAAGGCTGCAGGCCGGATCGTGGCCCGTGAGACCGCCGGCGGCGATCCGCAGGATGCGGTCGAGGGCTATCGCTATCTCACCCGCATGCTCATGATGGGCAACTTCCGTGTGATTGAGCGCCGCACCCCGGGCACCAAGCCTCGTTTCATCGGGCTGATCCCGCCCCCGCTCAAGGGCGGCATCGGGGTGCAGTCGCCCAATCAGGACCACATTGTGCAACCGGTCGACGCGCGGTATCGCTACCGCATCACGGGCACGGCCGGCGACGTCTACACCCACCTGTCGGCGTGGAGTCCGCCGATTCCCGACGATGTCGGTGCGGTTCCCGTCGGCCTCGACGCCGAGGATCATCTCGAGACGTTCAATCCGAACATGGCGCTCACGCCGCACACGCTCGTGCTCGGCGACATCGCCAACGCCGATGGCACGGTCGACTTCATCTTGTCGGTCGACCCGCCCGATGACGGTTCTGCCTGGATGTCGATGGCGCCGACCACCCGAGAGCTCATGGGTCGAGTCGTCTGGGATGACCGCAACGAACAGACGCCGCCGCGTCTGGTGATCGAGTGCCTCGACGAACACGAGCAGCCAGAGACGCCATCGCCGGAGGACATGGCCGAACGACTTGCCGTCGCCGGCCAGCTGATCCTCGGCCAGAAGGCCGACTACGAGGGTTGGACCAACGATCTGCTCACTCGGGAGAACGACACGCATTTCACCCGCGAGTGGTACGAACGCATCGGTGGCTCGCCCGACGACCGCCACTTCGAATTCGGGTACTGGCGGGTGCCCGAGGGCATGGCGCTCGTCGTCGAGTTCGAGGAGATGCCGACACAGCACTGGAATTTCCAGCTGTGCAACCACTGGATGGAGAACCTCGCGAACTACTCGACCGGCGAGGGCTACATCGACAAGGAGAACGCGGTGCGCGATGGCTCGCACCTGCGCATCGTCGTCGCCCACGAAGATCCGGGCGTGCCGAATTGGATCCAGCCCGACACCCACGATCACGGGGTCATGGGGATCCGTTTCGTGCGGCCCAGCCGCGAGCCTCAGGTCTCGTGCCGACTGATTCCGGTCTCGGATCTCACATCCTGAGACGATCCGTCAGATTTTGCACACGAACGGTCGTGAAGCCTTGACGACCGAGGTGTGACGGACGCAACATAACGGCCGCTTCACCACTGCGGGAGACCGAGTGGCGACGACGGAGCTACGGCTCCGGATTGCGGGGCGATGGTGCGCACCCTTTGGGGGAGGAGGTGCGTTCCATCGCCGCCGCGATGGGCTGCCCGATCTCGGGGTGCGTTCAGGTGGCGGTCCAGCCGCCGCTGACCTGGAGCACGTGACCGGTCACGAAGCTCGAGGCGTCGCTCGCGAGGTACAGCATCGCCCCGTCGAGTTCGCCCTCGATGCCGGGCCGACCCATTGCCGCGCCCGCTTCCATGTACGCCTGGCCCCCGCCCTCGCTGAACATGGCGTCGTTCATCTCGGTCTCGAACCAGCCCGGTGCGATGGCGTTCACGCGCACGCCCTTGCGACCCCACTGCGACGCAAGTTCGCGAGTGAGGTTGTGCAGGCCGCCTTTGGCTGCGGCGTAGCCCGGCACCCGGAGCTTGCCGCCTCCGACCTCGCCGAGGATCGAGCCGATGTTGATGATCGACGCCGGGCGCCCGTTGGTGATCGCGTCGCGGGCGACGTCGCGGGCAAGGGCAAACGGCGCGACCAGGTCGATCTCGATCTCGTGACGGAAGTCCTCGGTGCTGAAGTCGAGTGCCGGTGCCACCTGCGAGATCCCGGCGTTGTTGATGAGGACATCGATTCGACCCGCGAGTTCGATCGATCGGGCGACGCACGCTTCTGGCCCTCCGGGCGCCGTGAGATCGACCTTGACGGCATGGGCGTCATCGAGTTCGTCGACGAGTTCGGCGAGCCGTTCAGCCCGCCGGGCGGCCACGACGACCGTCGCGCCAGCGGCCGAGGCGACCCGGGCGAACCGGGCACCGAGGCCGCTGCTCGCGCCGGTGATCAGGGCGACCTTGTCGTCGAGACGGAAGGCGGCGGTGGGGTCGGTGCTGGTCATCTAGGTGGCAGTCTGGCGCACGACACCGTCTCGGATCGACACGACGACGTCGGCGTCGCCGGCGTCGGCCGGATCATGGGTGACCCAAACGATGCGATGGGTGTCGAGCGACCGGAGAAGGGAGCCGACCTCGGCGCGACCGGCTTCGTCGATCGCAGCGAGCGGCTCGTCGAGCAGCAGGGTCGGGGCGTCGACGGCGAGGGCGCGGGCGAGGGCGACCCGTTGCGCCTGTCCGCCCGACAACCGAGTGGGTCGAAGGTCGGCGAGGGCGCCGGCCCCGACCCGCTCGAGTTGGACACGCGCCTCGTCGAGGGGTCGGCCAGCGCGTCGGAGCGGATAGGCGACATTGTCGATCACCCGCAGGTGGGCGAAGAGACGGGGTTCCTGGAACGACATCGCGATCGGTCGCTCGTGCGGCGGAACGAAGATCTCGGGGCGGTGATCGAGGGGCATGCCGTCGAGGGTCAGGTAGCCGTCGTCGAGCGCTTCGAGTCCGGCGATCAGGCGCAGCAGACTCGACTTGCCGCTGCCGTTGGGGCCGACGACGGCGATGCGGCCGGCGGGGAGTGACAGGTCGAGGTCGAAATCGACGTCGCCACGGCGGAAGCGGCCGGAGATGGACAGCTGCTCAGCCACGAGAGAACCACCGTCCCCGCAGGACGATCAGGACAGCGAAGCTGACCGAGAGGAGGAGCACGCTC
>Ga0255751_10001967_pt1 | contig 19432 bp, 16 predicted proteins | sample 071ome_20_FD_179951 | JGI IMG/M metagenome (GOLD analysis project Ga0255751, IMG submission 179951) | Coastal salt marsh microbial communities from the Groves Creek Marsh, Skidaway Island, Georgia - 071412BT metaG (version 2) | ecosystem: Environmental > Aquatic > Marine > Intertidal zone >...
CAATATGAAAAAAAAATTGCATATTTAATTTTTTATGATAAAAGTATTGCAAATATAAATAAAAAAAACGGAGTCGTATGAGTTTTAAGTTCGCCGTTGAGAGCTTCAATGGGCGGCTAACGGATTCAGATCGGGCGCTGGTTTCGATTATATTAGGTGACCCTTCGCGAGTCGTTTTCCAGTCCGCACAAGAGTTGGCGAACCAAGCAGGCGTTCATGCATCTACGGTGGTCCGTCTGGCCCGTAAGCTAGGTTTTGACGGTTTTCCGGGGCTGCGAAAAGCGCTCCAGAGTGAAACCAAGGTAGCATTCGGGCCGGGAGAACGGGTCAAAAGGCGACTGAGCAAGGCGGATGAGAGCTCAAGTCTAGCCATGCTGATACATGCTGAAATCGCTGCTATTGAGGCCATCGAGGAGACTATCTCCCAAGCCGAAATAGATAACGCGGCTAATATTCTTGTGGGTGCGAAAAACATATTCATTGTTGGTCGCGGTAGCGCTGCCCCATTGGGTGTCCATCTCGAACGAAGACTCAGAAGATGGGGGTTCCAGGTATCAATATCGCTGAATATGCAGGCACGTGACTTAGCAGCCAGTCTGATTGGTATGGGTAGGGATGACGCATTGATCTCGTTTGCCTTTCAATCGCCCAATTCATTGCACGCCGGCTACTCCGCGCTCCTAAAGTATTCGCACTCGGTCGGCGCAAAATCGATCGTGATCAGTGATTCACTGGGGCCAACATTGCGCCCCAACCCAGACGCTCTGCTGAGTGTCAGCAGACCAGACGAAGCCGAGTTATCGATGCGCACCGCACCGCTCCTGGTGTGCGAAGCGTTAGCAATCACATTGGCACATATGTCCCCTGAGCGCGCTGTCGGGAGTTCCGAGGCTCTCGAAAAGCTTCGAGCCGATTTCCGAGGGGAAGAGGATTAAATGGATTTATCGACAAGACGAGACAGTCCACTAATGCGACTAATTCTGGATCCAGTAAACATCTTATTGATGATTTTACTAGGAGTCCTGTTCTATCTTGTTTTGTGGCCATTTTTAGAGCTGGTATTGCATACAATCACATGGGGCGACGGTGACCGGCGGCTTTCGCGTGACGCTGTTCCGGGTGAGTACACTTGGTTCCATTGGCTCCAAGTAACAGCTAGCCCGCTCTCAGAACGCATGCTCTATGCGCCATTAGTGAACACCATGATCACCGGAGTCATCTCAACTGTAATCGCTTTGATCGTTGGTGGCGGCCTCGCTTGGTGTGTAATCCGGTCAGATATGCCAGGTAAGGGATGGTTACAACCAATCTTAACTCTTCCTTATATCGTCCCATCGTTCGCGATTGCCTTGGCCTGGGAAACTGTCTTTCGGAGCCCCAAGGTTGGTGGCCAACCAGGTCTATACGAGACTGTTCTTGGAGTAGCGCCTCCTGAATGGCTTTCTTATGGTACGTTTCCTATATCAATTACGTTAGCGATGCATTACTTTCCCTTCGCCTACCTACTGGTTGCTGGTGCTCTCGCGACTATCGACTCGCAGATGGAAGAGGGCGCCTTGCTCTCAGGTGCATCGCGGATGATGATCTTACGCAGGATTACCTTTCCTGTCGTTGCCCCGGCGTTTGCGGCGGCATTCGTTCTCACGTTTGGAAAAACTATCGGCCAGTTTGCCCTGCCATTTTTGCTGGGAGCACCGACACAGTTCCATACAATCGCCACAATGGTTTACGCAAACTTAGCGCTTGGTCTCGACTCAATGGCGTACGTATTAGCCATCCTACTTATCTTGATGTCTTTGCTAGCAATCTGGGCATCGAACAAATTCGTTGGAAACAACGCTCGTCGTTTCGAAACAATTAGTGGAAAAGGATTCAGGAGCCGTCAGGTCGCACTTGGCGGGTGGCGCTGGCCTATTTTTTGGAGCGTAGCGATGTTTGGGTTTGTGGTAGGGATCCTTCCGCTAATTTTGCTCGGATATCAGTCATTGATGCTGATCGACGGCTTCTTCAATCTCAGTAATCTGACCATGCATTTTTGGACAGGACAGTCCGACCCTGAGATTGCGATGGGGGAACCCGGGGTTCTGCATAATGCAAATATCTTAGGAGCTACCTGGAACACTATTGAACTAGCCTTCTTTTCAGCAGTGATAGCGTCTTTGATCGGCCTGATAATAGCCTATATCGTGGTGAGGAAAGACGGTAATCCATTAGCCAAGATGTTGGACCAGATTGCTTTTATCCCTTTCCTGTTCCCAACGATCGCTTTCGGCGCGATGTATCTAACCATGTTTGCTGAGCCGCGTGGCCCAATCCCAGCTCTCTACGGCACGTTTACCTTGTTGGTCTTGATTTCAGTAGTAAATCGACTGCCCTACTCTGTGAAAACCGGCGTAACTGCAGTCACGCAGATCGGGAGGGAGCTAGAGGAAGCTGCAGAGGTCGCGGGCGCGAGTTGGGGTCGACGTTTTAGGAAGATAATAGTACCGCTTGCGAGCTCAGGCGTGGTCACAGGCATGATGGTCAGTTTTGTGGGTGTGATGAGAGAACTGTCATTGATCATTCTGCTTATTACCCCCTCCACAAGGGTCTTGATGACGGTCGGCTTCAACTACGCAGAGGAGGGTCTCACGCAGCTCTCTAACGCATTGGTTTTGATCGTTGCCATGCTAACCATAGCCGGTGAACTGATTCTTTGGTGGGCAGGGAAGAGCAAACTCGTGCGATTGCGTGAAAAGCACTCTTAAAGGTTAGGTGAAGATGGCCAGCATTGAAATTGAGAATTTAACCAAACGTTATGGCGCTATGACGGCGCTGGATAACGTGTCTTTGAAGATCGAATCTGGCGAGTTTCTTGTATTACTTGGTCCATCCGGTTGTGGGAAAACGACACTATTACGTTGTCTAGCGGGGCTAGAGACGCCCGACGAGGGGGAGATTTATATGGACGGAGAACTCGTGTTTTCCTCCAAGCTAAATCGAATCGTGCCTCCAGGAAAGCGCAACCTTGGGATGGTCTTTCAGAGTTACGCGTTGTGGCCGCACATGACCGTACGTGACAACGTGAAGTTCGGACTCGATGTCCTAAACCTATCCGAGTCTGACTCGAAAAATCGGCTTGATCAGGTGTTGAAAGATCTTGGTATGAGCGATCTACAGAATCGCTATCCTTCCGAACTATCGGGCGGCCAACAGCAACGGGTTGCTCTAGCGCGGCTATTGGCGACGAAACCACCAGTGTTCTTGATGGATGAACCCTTATCGAACCTGGACGCCAGGCTCCGGATGGACATGAGGGTCGAACTAAAAAAATTTCAGGCATCCACCGGTTCCACAACAGTCTACGTTACGCATGACCAAACCGAGGCCATGACCATGTCGACCCGTGTCGTGGTGATGCGGGGTGGGCAAATTCAGCAAGTGTCGCCTCCGTCTCAGCTGTATAAGCGTCCAGAGAATACTTTCGTCGCTGACTTTATCGGGATGCCTCGAATTAATCTTATTCAGGTGAATCAGTCCGATGGAAAAAATCGCCTGTACAGCAACGGAGATATCGATATCGATATCGGGTGGGACGAGGCACCGAGTAGCATAGTCGTTGGGGCACGTCCTGAAGACTTAAAAATATGGAAAAAAAAGCTGGAACATAGCCCAATTTGCGAGGTCTCCTCGGTGCTACCCAACGGCCCTGAAACAATAATTCAACTTACAAAAGGAAAAACGATCCTACTCGCTCGAATTGGACACGAAATAGACGTACATGAAGGCGAGAAGGTCACGGTTCAGTTTGATCAAAAGGCGCTCAATGTATACGACGCCAAAAGTGGAGTCCTTTTGGGTCCACCTATCGATGCAGACAGGACCAACTGATGCACTCTGAGATCGTTCGCGGAGTGTCGATAAACCCACTTGGGAGGGACTATTATGAGAACGGAAATAAAAATAAAAATGGCGTTTAAGCGAGGATTAACAATCGCTGCCATGTCCGCTTGCATGCTGGCCGGTAGTAATACCTTCGCGGATGACGCTTGGCTGAAATCCGCTGGGCTCGGACCGTATGCGCCTGCGAAACAAGATTGGGCAGCTATCGAGAAGGCGGCCAAGGCGGAGGGTAAAGTAGTTATCTACTCGGTCTCATCACGTATCGCTAAACTCGCACCAAAGTTCGAGGAAAAATATGGGATTAAGGTCGAGGGTTACGATATCCCTTCGGATCTTCAACTCGAGAAATTCCGCCGGGAGCACAAGGCTGGTGTTTACGGCGTGGATGTTCTTTACAACGCAGAGGCGCCAATGCTCCTGAACGAGGCGCTACCAGACAAACTGGTCTGGAATTTCGTTCCGGATAATATTGCCGGAGAGCTAAGCGCTAGCGAAAAAGAACCATTATTAGTGCAGAGGCACAGTAGCCGTGTGGTGTATTACAACACAGCGTTAAACCCCAATGGCCCCCCGATCGATTCAATGTGGGACCTGACACGCGAGGAATGGAAGGGCAGGACTCTTTTGCCTAGCCCGCTCGAGGACGGTCTTTCAGCTAATTTTATGCAGACTATCTTGCTCAACTCGGACGCCATGGAGGCAGCGTATAAGGAGGAGTTTGGTAAGGATGTTGAGTATTCGAAAGCGGTACTGAAGGCAGTCAAAAAGAATCCTCTTATTGATAAACCGACGGCTTCGATGGAATGGCTCCACCGTTTCTTGAACAATGAACCCGTTTTCATCGGTTCAACGACTAAAATTTTCAAGAATATTGGCGACGTCAAGCAGGACAAAGCTCCTATTGGCATAACTACATTCTCAAAGATGCGCACGAACAAAAAAGGTGTATATGCAGCAGAACCAATCTACAACCTTAAACCCGCGTTTGGTGTTAGCTATCCCACTGCCCTAATGGTGGCGGATATGGCGCCGCACCCTAACGCGGCGAAGCTTCTGATTCGATACATGATGGACGAAGGCTTCAAGCCCTGGGATGAACCCGGCGACTATGCAGCCCGGGCACCAATCGAAGCGCGTCAAGTGAAAGAGTACGGCCTACCCGCCTTTAAGGATCTGAGTCTTATCGCAATAGATCCAGATGAGGTTTACAACTCTAAATACGGGTTCTTAGCGCTCTATCTTTCATTGAAGTAAACGTTTGTGTGTGGCGCCAACCTTAATGCGGCGCCATCCGCTCTCTACCGGAGGTTGGTAGAGACACAAAACCGATTTAACCGTCAAGGACAATTGAATGATTCAAGCTATTCTGTTTGATGCAGGTGATATTCTTTATAGCAAACCCAATCGTCAGCACGCTTTCGATGCATTTCTGACGTCTCGTGGTTACCCTGCCTCGAAAAATCCCGACCCAATAGCTAAGGCGATGCGTTTACAGGCCCACGCGGGCCAAATGAGCGAACTAGAATTTTTTAAAAAATTACTGGTTCATCATGGCGTGCACGATCCCAAAGATGTTGAAGAAGGGATTAAATTACTCCACGCCGAGCAACGAAAAGTGGTCTTTTTTGACGGCGTATATGACACTTTATTTGAGCTGAAACGACGGGGATTCAAGCTAGGAATCGTAACGAACACTTATAACACTCAGCAGGAGAAATATAAGTGGTTTGCTCCGCTGGGGATCGACAAGGTGTGGGATACGTATGCAAATTCCTGTGATCTTAAGATTGTTAAGCCAGATCCAGCAATCTATATGGCTGCTCTGGATCCGATAGGTGTAAGGCCCCAAAATGCAGCATTTGTGGGGCATTCAAAAAAGGAGTTAGATGGTGCCAAGGCCCTTAATATAACAACAATAAGGTTTAACCCAGATCCTGACTGCCTCGAAGCAGATTTTACGGCCAATTCATTCAAAGACATCCTCGACTTGACTTGCATCGTCGAGTCAGGGAACACAACTTCGACCAATGAGTCGAGATGACCTTACTCGGCCTAATTTTAAACCTAGTCGCAGCAGCGATTCTGCTTATTTGGTCGGTCAAACTAGTACAAGCTGGTATTGAGAAGGCGTACGGCTCAAGAATACGTCGTGCGCTACAACAAGCAGACAGTCGACGATTTCAGGCTGCCATATTTGGTTCAATGCTGGCCATCCTCCTGCAAAGTTCTACTGCGGTTGCTGTGTTGGCAGCGAGCTTTGCCTCAACCGGTCTGATAGCTCCTTCGGTTGGAATCGCAGCGGTGCTTGGAGCTGACCTCGGCTCGGCGCTGGTCTTACAAATTTTGTCCTTCAATCTGAGCTGGCTGATTCCGATTTGTCTCATCGCCGGCGGTATTGGTTTTTTCAAGGGTAAGACCCCTGGCATCAAGCAGACCGGACGTGTTCTGGTTGGAATAGCTTTGATTCTTATTTCACTCTCGATGCTAGCCGAGGCAACACGGCCTCTCCAATACAACACTTTTATTCCACTTGCTGTCGACTACCTTAAAGTGGACCCCATCGCCGCCTTCCTAATTGGTGGAATTTTTACATGGCTAATCCACTCAAGTATCGCTGCTCTACTACTCATTATTGCCTTCGTGGCGCAGGGAATCATTCCATTCGTTGTGGCCGTAGCTCTGGTCTTAGGAGCAAATGTCGGTGGAGCCTTCATAGCAGTTAGTCTTACTAGGCGGGCAGATAAAGCGGCGCGTTTGGTACCGATGGGTAACCTAATTTTGCGCGGTTTTATCGCTATTCTTCTATTAATAGCGGTAGAGATTTGGCCTATCTCCGAAAAATTCCTCGAGGAAGCGAATGTTCAGTACTTGGTTGGATTTCACGTTGGACTTAACTTCGCTCTGGTTGTCTTAGGGCTTCCTCTTGTAGGGCGAGTGGAGATAATTCTTGACAAGCTAATATCGTCAGATGATTACGGCTCAAACGGCGTGGTGTCCAACAGGCAGAGCATACTAGAGGACAAAAAGACTCACATACCAACGCACGCCCTCACCAGCACTACCCGCGAGCTTTTATATCTTTCGGAGCTCGTGCAAAAAATGTTCAAGCCAGTGATGGAGCTCTTTGAAAAATGGGATAAACCGTTGATTAATGAACTTAAAGCGCTTGAACTTGAGGTTAATAGCGTGCACCAATGCGTTAAGGATTATGTAACTGAAGTTATCCGTCATAACCTAACTGAAGAAGAATTGAGGCGTAGTCATGAGTTGGTTATGTACGCAGATAATATGGAGGCTGCGGGGGACGTGATCGTAAAAAATCTCTTTAAGCTTGCAGCAACGCAGAATAAGAAGGCGCTTATCTTCTCAGATAAGGGTCGAGAAGAACTGACAACCCTACACGATCGGATTCTTGTGAACATGCAATTGGCTATGAACGTTCTTCTGTCGAGTGACCTAGAGAGTGCGCGGCAGTTGGTTCAAGAAAAGGGAGTCGTGGGAACGATGGTGCTGGAAAGTCATCGTAACCATTTAGATAGGCTTCGTGATGGGGACCCAGCAAGTCTTCGATCCAGTAATATACATATCGAGACATTGAGGGCCCTCCGTCAGGTTAATTCGGCATTCTCTTCCATCGCCTATTCGCTCATTGCTGAGGACAGTCGAGTGGAGTAGCAGATTTTTCAGTGGGACAAACTCCCGATGACGTCCAATTAACTAGTTAATCGGTAATTTGAAACTCTAAGTGTAACACGCGAATCTGGCCTGTACTTCCTCCAGTATACTGGAAGGCTTAGAGCCTCGTCCGAGGCTCCCTCCCAACTCCTGAGTATTAGCGGTGAGCCACAACGATGTCTACGAGCGCCGGTTTTCCAGACTTCACGACCTCGATCGCTCTTCTCAGTGCGCCAGCGATTTCTGACGGGTCAGTGATCGCACCCTCACCGTGCATGCCCATCGACTTCGCGAGGGTCGCGAAGTCCGGCTCTGGGTCAAATATATCCATCCCAATATGAGCTTTCTCGACATCCGTGCCCCTCAGATGAGCCATCCGCTCCTGGTGTTCCCAGTCGTTATAGTACGCCCGGTTGTTACACATGATAATCAGGATAGGGATCTCGTGTTTCGCCGCCGTCCACAGGGCTCCCGCGTCGTACATTAGGTCGCCGTCTGGCTGGAAGTTGAGTACCAGCTTGTCAGTGCCACGGTAGGCGAGGCCCACACCGAGGGACATCCCGATCTGAGTCGAGGTGCCTAACGAGCGACCGGCGTGCCTGTATGGCTTGTCGAAGTTCCATAGCTTGCGGACCCACTCGCGGGCGGTCCCTGTCGCGAGGACCCAGTCCTCGTCTTTGATCACGTCCCAGGTGATCATTGCCAGCTCTGCGTAGCTGATCGGATCAGAGCCACGCTTCGATTCTGCTGACGCTCTCCAGTCCGCAAAGATTTTGTTATGTCTGTCGCTGAAGGCCTGGACACGTGCGTCACGTGCACTAACCAAACTTGAGTCTCCGCCTAGTTTCGCTTGGGCAATCTTCGCCAGCTCAGGCATCGCGAGACGAGGATCGCCGAGAGCGACGTGCTGCTTCGGCTGGTAACGGCCGTAGTCGAATGCCCACGCGGACATCTCGAGCTCAGCGAACCCGATCTCCATCCAGACACAGTCATCTGGCACATAAGACGTCACTTCACGAGTGGTGGAGACAAGCTTGTGGGTAGGTTTTTCCCAGTCACGTACATCGATTCCGAGAATCACATCTGCTTTTTTTAGAGACTCATGGTCCAGTGAAATGCAGAGTGGATGTTGGTTTGGGAATGCGAGGGAGTTGTTGATATCCCATACACCACAGCCCAGGGTTTCTGCCAATGTGACCAGCTTCTCGAAGTTTCCTGGCTGTCGACCGATAAAGTCAACTAATATAACTGGGTGTTTGGCGTTCAGGATTACGTCGGCCATTGCCCCGAGAGTCTCGGGGTCTGCACCCATCGGTGCTGGTGCCTTCTGCATATTCTCTGGCGGCATCCCGAGATCTTCGCAGGTCAGCTTCTCTTCCTGTAGCCAGGCGTCATAGCACATGTAGATCGGACCAGCAGGTTCAGTGACCATCGTGCTGTAGGCGCGCATGAAACTCTCGGGCACCCCCTCGATTGCGTGTGGCTGATAGTCCCACTTGGTGTAGTTACGCATCGCCTCACCTTGCACTAGCGCGGAGTGAGACCAGTCAATATGTGGGCGCCGCTTTCCCTCGTGCATTGGGCCGGTAGCGCCCATAATAAAAATAGGAGCCCTATCTATATAAGCGTAGTAAACCGCCATCTGCGCATGAAGCATGCCGACCAGGTTATGTAGGATGACGCCCATGGGTTTACCTGTCGCTCTGGCATACCCATGAGCTATCTGTACCGCGATTTCTTCGTGCTGACAGACCATTAGCTCAGGGTCATTTTCGCCATAGTTAATTATAGAGTCGTGGAGTCCGCGGAAGCTCGCGCCCGGGTTCATCGAAATATGCTTGATGTCGTATTGCTTGAGTAGATCAACGATGACGTCGGATTGATATTTTTCGTACTTATTTCTATCCATTGGAGAACTCCTAGTCTTTAACACCGTAATATCGCAGTCTTCCCAGCTAACTAGGACAAGCAATTTGAAATGCCCGTTCTATTGATTTTAATTTACTGACGCTGCTGCAGTTTAGACGACCACCAGGCTGACATTAACGAACAAAAACTAATGACGACCAATATGAGGATTCCGACATTTGTATCCTGGTCGGCACCCAACCAAATTGCAACGGTCCCAGAGATACCTCCTGCACACATTTGCATGGCGCCGACGAGACCAGTGGCTGAGCCCTTCAAGCGAGGTACAGCTGAAGTTGACATGACAATAGTATTTGCAATTATTACGCCGTTGGACAAACCGACGAGTAGCATAGGAGCAGCTAAGCTCATTGGTGAATATGGAGCATTGATGTGCCAAAATCCCATCAAAAAAAGGCCCGCAAGAGATACTAAGGCACCTATCAAAGTTATGAGTTCAATTTGGTAACGTTTTAGGAATCGCTTGTTGGCGAGGTTGCCTATCACGTAACCCACAGACGTGGTCGCCATCCAGAGCCCAAACTCTTTGGCACTGATATTCATTCTCTCGAACGAGTAGGCAATAAAACCCATCATTGCGAAGAAGACAGCGGTCTGAAACGCTGTCGTGAGCGCGCTTGCGAGGAAGCGATCGGTACTTAAGAGCTCTCGGTAACCCATCAAGGCGTCTTTAAAAGTAAAAACGTGCTCAGGCTGATGAGTTTCTTGGATCTGAGTCCCTACAAATATGGCCAGTACCAGGCCCGTGATGGCAAGCATGAAAAAGGACCCGTGCCAGCCCACAAGATCGGTGAGAATGCCCCCTAATGAGGTACCGAATATGGGGATGATTGCCATCATGGCTATGATCGTTGACATCACATCGGCGGCTCGGTCTCGCCCGTAGAAGTCGACCACAATCGATCGAGACATGGCGACAGCGGCGGCGGCGCCAAATCCTTGAATCACTCTGAAAAAAATGATTCCCTCGATCGTGTTTGAAAGTACCGCACCAAACCCTGCGACGCAGTATGCAATTGCTCCTCCTAAGAACAAGGATTTCCTGCCAAACCGGTCAGAGAGGGGTCCTGCGACCAATTGTCCCACAGCGATCGAGAGTAACAGAGTGGTCAAGACAAGCTGTGCAATGTTTGAGTCGGCGTTGAGGTCGATAGCCATCGCCGGGATGGCGGGGGCGACCAAAGTCACGGCAAATGGGGCCAGTCCGGCACCTAGCGACAGCACCCAGATAGGGGGTGACCATTGAGCGTCGTGTTTGTTCAAATCTGGATCCTTAAAAAGCTGATGATACGCAACCTTGTACGCGGTCTCGAAATTTTTTCGGGGTGACCTAGAGCTAAAATCGGTCTGATTCACCTCATATTTTTCCGTGAGCTCGAGTTATCATTGGCCTCCTGTTAATGTGAAGCCTTCTATGCACACACCATCCGAAAAATTCGATTTGCCTGTTTTAGCGTTCTTGGGATCCCGCATTTGCTTTGGTTTATCGATGCAGATGGTCGCGGTCGCGCTTGGGTGGCATATCTATGAGATCACAGGTGACGCATTCAAGCTTGCTCTTGTTGGGCTCGTGTTTGTTCTCCCAATCTTCATCTTTTTCTTTCTGACGGGTTTTGTGATCGACCGGTTTCGACGGAGGGATATCTTGATCGCTGCCACGTTGATTGATGCGGTCGCGTTCGTTGGTATGGCGGTCGCTCTGACTTCTGACCGTGTGTCTCTTGACTGGGTCTATCTGTTCATTTTTATTCACGGGATCGCCCACGCATTCTTTACCCCGGCTCAGGCGGCGTTCCTCGCCAACTTAGTATCTCCGACAATTCTGCCGAAAGCGATCGCGTTGAACTCGACCATGGGCCACCTAGCGACCACTGTCGGCCCGTTCATGGCGGGCCTATTAATCACGGTGATCGATAGAGACGTTTATTGGTTGATGACCTCCATTGTGCTTGTTTGCCCAATACTGTACTCATTTTTGCCAAATATACCGGTGCCTTCGTCAGACAACTCGCGAACCTTCAAAGCTATTTTTGCGGGGATACATTACCTGAGGGTTAATACGATGGTGTTTGGTGCGATTCTTTTTGATCTCGTCATCGTATTGTTTGGCTCGGTGATCGCACTGTTGCCAATCTACGCAGTAGATATTCTGGACTCAGACGCAGACGGTCTTGGCCTCCTGAGAGCGATGCCGGCGATTGGCTCAGTAGTTGTCGGATTTACGCTAGCCAGAATGAGTCCAATGCGTCACGTCGGCCAAAAACTGTTCTTGGTATTGGTCTTATTTTCTATGACGATCCTAGTATTTGCATTTTCTGAAGCACTCTGGCTCAGCTGTCTCGCACTATTAGTATATGGGGCCGTCGATATGGTGAGTGTGAATATCAGAATGTCGATGGTGCAGTTGGGTACGCCCGATGACCTTCGGGGTCGCGTGAATGCTGTCAACTCACTCTGTACTTCATCGTCAAATCATCTAGGAACATTCCGAGCTGGGTGGCTTGCGTCTGTCATCGGTCCGGTTCCAACTGCTGTGTTGGGAGGCTGCGTTGGACTTGCGGTCTCTGTCTGGGGATGGTTTACATTCAAACAGATTCGGGCACTGGACACCGTTAAAGATCTCAAAGCATCGGGGGTTTATTGATGTCGAATGGTCGCACTATGCAAGAGATCGCCTGGACCGGATATGTGACGATAGTCCGGAGTGAGGTACGAAGATTCATGAGGATCAAGGTCCAGACGCTTGTGCCGCCTGTAATAACGATGACTCTTTATTTGTTCATTTTTGGTTCGATTATTGGTCGAAAGGTTGGATCAATATTGGATATGCCTTACATCCAGTTTATCGGACCTGGAATCATTGCAATGGCATTAATCAACAATGCTTACTCTAATGTCAGTAGCTCGTTTTTTAGCTCTAAAAACCACCGTTTTTGTGAAGAGATGTTTGTGGCTCCCGTGCCAAGTACATCGATCGTTTTGGGGTACATTTCTGGTGGGGTATTAAGGGGATTGCTGGTGATGTGTTTGGTCTCAGTTGTCGTCTATTTGTTCAATCCGTTCCCTGTCCACAACATCGTTGTCCTCGTTATCGCCGCAGTGACTTCTGCGGTCATTTTTTCTGCTCTGGGTATGGTCAATGCGATCATCGCCGGGAACCATGATGAAGCTAACTGGGTTAACACCTATGTGGTCACGCCGTTGACATACATGGGAGGTGTATTTTTCCCCATGACGTCTTTACCGACTGTTATTCAGCCAATCGCTGAATTGAATCCAATCTTGATGGTTGTCAGCTCGTTTAGGTATGGGATATTGGGTGTTGAAGCAGGTCCATTAGTCCTGCATCTTATTGCCCTCACTATTTGTGCGGTCGTTTTGGTCGTAGTCCTCATCAATATGATCCATCACCGATACAAGCTTGGGGAATGACGATCGAGCCTGCATTAACTTAGATCGTCCATCCAAGCCCTTTTGAGAGGCGTATTTCTCTCTGGTCTGGGAAATATCTGAGATTCCTGACAGCCAAGAGCGGCGTCGAGACTTGAAAGCGCTGGATCCCATCTGTCTGCGACAAATCTGCAGCCATTGAACCCGTCAGAGGCGTCCGATGCGAGCCAGACTGTCATTGGTCGGATTGTTCGTGGATCGATGCCGTGACCTGAAATTTTACCGGTTCCGAATTTGGTATTGACTGCGCCGCCTGGCGACAGGGTATTCACAGTCACGCCCGTCTCGGATAATGACTCCGCCCACGCGATAGTGGCCGCCTCCAGCGCGGCCTTAGTTGGGCCGTATGGGGACCAAGCCTTACGATGCATCGACTCGGTGCGTTTTGAGATGTTGATAACGCGAGCCTTGGTTAATTTTCGCATGTGCGGTAACGAGTGGTGGAGCATAAAATAGGGTCCACACAGGTTTGTCTCTATAATTTCGGCCATGCCCGCTGGGTCATGACCAGAGATATCGTTATCGGTCGCGCCCCTGTGCGCGTAGCGGCCAGCTTTTCCAGCGTTATTAATCAGAATATCGAGGGAAGGGAACCATTTCATGTGACTATCGACGGCGTTTTTGCAGTCATCTGAACGACCGACGTCTGAGACCATGGCGTTTACCTTTGTTCCAGTTTTCTCGATGATTGAAACTGCCTCCTGTAGTTCGTTGTCTATCTGAGTGGAAGTTTCATCAGATCCTGGCGCAGCGGTGATGGTAATCCCTGCAAGTCCAGCTTCACCCATGGCGATCGCCATTTCTAGGCCGAGACCTCGACCCGCACCGGTGATAAGTGCATATTTATCATGAAGACGCAGTGCCATAATTCCTCGTCCGAGTTTGTTTATAACTAGCTATAGAGCTCTGAATGCTGCCAATTTTAGAGATTGATGACTCAATAACGTCGCCAGGTTCGCAGTATCGTGTCGCTGGGATTAGATCTGGGTCATCGGATGACCATTTTCCACCCAGGGTTGAATCGTTGGACCATGCGGTGCCTGCGGGTGTTCCAGTTAAGATGACCATGCCTGGCTTGAGAGTAAAGTTGATAGAGAAAAAGTGAATCAACTCGGCGCAGGTCCAAATCATGTCAGCCGTCGACGATCGCTGCCTTAGCTCATCATTAATCTGGGTTGAAAGAATGAGATCTTGAGGATCCGCAATTGTTCCCGGTAAAGAAATCCAAGGACCAAGCGGTAGTGATGTGTCGAATGCTTTTCCACGGCCCAGCTCGTACCATGTAAATCCTTGGTCATTGGTACGGACCTGGCGGTCTCTTGCAGTGACGTCGTTCGCCACCGTGTAACCAAACACATGATCAAGAGCATTATTGATTGGTATGTGACGTCCGGGCTTTCCTATGACGATGGCTAGCTCTGTCTCACAGTCTAATTTCTTCGTAAGCAGGGGGTCGTGGATGATCTCATCGTTTGGCCCTATCACACAGTCCCCAGTTTTGATAAAAAACTCAGGTTCTTTGCCACTTGTTGGAGAGCTTTTCTTTTCCGCGTTATGGGCCCGGTAGTTACTTCCTGCACATAACACTGTCGAGGGGTTGATTGGTCGGCCCAATTCACTCGGATCTAGTATCGGCCAATCGTGTGAATCATCGATGGCATTATTCAATTGATCGACTAACTCAGACCAGCGACCAATAACCTCGGTGGTGGTGGCAAGTGATACTTCGGGCACGATGGTGTTGATGAGTTGGTACTTGTCACCGATGAATAATGCCGGTAAATCGATGCCGTCACTTTTTATAGTCCCGAGAAATCTAGCCATACTCGCTCCGTATTAGGTATATGTGATTCTGGTGCTTGTTGCTTAATGATTAGATCTTATGATGCAATGATGTTCAAATTATAAAAAATTAAAGGATTAATTGAATGCGCCTAGTTACGTTTCAAGTCAAACAAACAGGAGTAATTGGGGCCGGTTATTTGACCGAATCTGACAACGTGGTCGTTTGCGCAGAGGGATCCGGTGCGGACGGTGCCATCATTTCTCTGATCGAGAAGAATGGCGTTAACGCTTGGCTTTCTGAAGGACCAGCATGCCCAGAGCTTCCGCTGAGCGATGTGAATCTTCTGGCGCCTATACCTAAGCCGGTTCGGAATATTTTTTGCGTTGGGAAGAACTACTACGCCCACGCGTTGGAGTTTCATGGGAGCGGTTTTGACTCCAATAAAGAAGATGTCCCATCGAACCCGATCATTTTTTCCAAAGCGACCACCTCTGTTTGTGGTCCGGGTGATGATGTACTTGGATCCCTGGATCCAACGGATAGCGTTGACTACGAGGGTGAGCTGGGCGTCGTGATAGGCCGTGAGACCTTCCAGGTCTCGAAGGCCGAGGCGATGGACTACGTTTTCGGCTACATGAATATTAACGACGTCACGTCTCGGGAGCTGCAGAAGAAACACAACCAGTGGCTGATTGGAAAGGGGCTCAATACTTTCTGTCCGATGGGTCCGTGGATACTCACTGCTGACGAGGTCGGCGATGTCGGTGACCTGAAGCTACAGACCACCGTAAACGGGGAGCTCCGTCAGGATGCGTCTGTGTCCGATCTCATCTTTGATATACCGACTCTGATTGAGACTTTGTCTCAGACAATGACCTTGTTACCGGGCGATATCATTGCCACTGGGACACCGGTTGGGGTCGGCATAGGATTCAGTCCGCCAAAGTACTTGGTGTCTGGAGACACGGTCACCGTGTCAATTACTGGCTTGGGAGAACTGACCAATCAGATCAAGTAACTCAAGCTGACGTGGGTCGAATAGCGGGTCACACAACAAAAATAACTAACTTTCAAGGAGTAAAGTTATGATTCGAAATAAACTCAAAAAGCTTGCTGTGGTGGGGACCGCATTTTTTGCACTCGAAGCTGCGGCGGTTGACTTCAGCGGGAAGACAATCGAAATCGTCGTCCCATTCAGTCCAGGTGGAGCGACCTTCGTGTCGGCTAAATTCTTGGAGCCCTACTTAGAGAAGCATCTACCAGGTAACCCAGACATTAACGTCGTTGACCGTCCAGGTGGTGGCTCTATTTTGGGTGCTAACTGGTTCGAAAAGAACGCTAAGTCTGACGGAACCACTATCTTGTTCACCACATCTTCGACTGCAAATCCATTTGTGCTCGGTAAGAAAGGTGTCGAGTACAGGCTGGCTGATTACCGGATCGCTTACAGCCACCCGTTTAGTGCTGTGGCGTATACCTCGCCCTCTACTGGAATCAAGTCCGCAAAAGACATTAAGAACTCGAAGCAGCCCCTTGTCTATGGTGGTATCGCGGCCGCGGCGTCCGACCTACCGGGTCTCCTGTCTTTCGAAGTCCTCGGTCTAGATGTTAAGTCTGTGCTTGGGTTCAAGGGACGCGGTCCGGCTAGGCTCGCATTCGCTCAGGGTGAGACAAACCTGGATTACCAATTTACACCTGTGTATTTGACCCAGGTTGTGCCTTCAGTAGCTGAAGGAAAGGCAGTGCCGCTGTGGACCGGTGGTGCTGTTGATTCTGAAGGTAAGTTGAGAAAACGCGACCCGATCGCACCTGAGCTACCGTCTGTCTACGAAGTTCATAAGCAGCTTTACGGTAAAGAACCCTCGGGCATTAAATGGCAAGCATTTGAGGCCATTGCTTCCGTTACCTATGCCTATGGTTTGACCGCATATATGCACCCAGATACCTCTCAAGACATCTTGGATGCGTTCGCGAAGGCTGCGAATGATATTAATAACGATCCTGCGTTCCAGGCAGAAAGTAAAAAGGTCACTAATGGCGCGCGTCTATCAGCTGGACCAGAAACAGAGAAGGCTATCAAGGGTGCACTCAAGCCATCACCTGAGGTTAAAAAGTACCTCGTCGATCTTCTCACCTCAAAATTTGGGGTGAAGTTCTAGTCACTACTATCAATCTCACTCGTTCGTTTATGGACGAGTGAGATTTCATCAATAGAGGTTAGGAGTCGAGATTTTGCTAGAGCATGCGCTTCCGGCTTTTTTAGCATTAATTGATCCTATTCGGATCGGTGCCTTACTTGCCGGAATGGCGGTCGGTATGGTCTTTGGAATGTTACCGGGCCTTGGCGGTGTCGCGGCTGTCTCGATTCTCCTCCCGTTTATTTATTTGTTGGATGACTACTCAGGACTTGCGATGCTCTTGGGTGCTGTCGCTGTGGTTTATACCGCTGACACAATCACCTCAGTTCTATTAGGCGCACCTGGCTCGCCTGCGTCCGCTCCAACGGCTATTGAGGGTCATGCGCTCGCCAAACAGGGTAAAGCGGCCGAGGCGCTCGGGGTTGGATTTTTGGCCAGTATGGTTGGTGGATTGCTAGGTGCGGTCGTCTTGTTATTTGCGATTCCTGTTGCGGGGCCAATTGTATTGTCACTTGGCACTCCTGAACTCTTCATGTTTGCTGTGGTCGGTTTGTTCTTCGCGAGTTCGATGCTCGGCAAAAATTTAGCTAAGGGCCTGGCCGCAGCACTGTTTGGTATTTTTATCGGCTCGATTGGACCGGCATCCGCTGAGGCTGATTTCCGGTTTACTCTCGATCAGGTTTATCTGTTAGACGGCTTGTCTCTGACAATTGTGGCGCTGGGTTTGTTTGGCGTCGCTGAGGTTATCGCGATGCTCGCGTCAGGAGGCGGTATCTCTGGCGGAGCGGTCCCGGTCACCAACTGGCGTGATGGATTAGTGGAATTCGTGAAGCACCGTTGGCTCATACTGAGATCTGCTTTGATCGGTGTATTCGGAGGATTTGTTCCAGCCGTTGGTGCCTCGGCGTCGACTTGGGTTGCTTATGGCCACGCAATCCGATCGAGTAAAGAGCCTAAGAAGTTTGGCAAAGGAGATATTAGGGGCGTTGCAGCTGCTGAGGGCGCGAATAATGCGACCATTATCTCAGACCTGATTCCAACATTGTTATTTAGCGTTCCTGGTGGGCCGGCCGCTGCCATTTTCTTGGGTGCCATGTTTAGCTTCGGGTACTACCCAGGGCCAAGGATGATTACTCAGAACCCAGACGTCATGTTTTTAATCGTTTGGTCGGTTGCTTTGGCATCCGTGATCGGAGCTCTCATATGCTTCGCTGTGACTCCAGCGCTAGCCCGCTTGACAAAACTGCCTTTCGCTTTGATCGCAGCGCCACTGGTTCTGGTCATGGTCATGGGTGCTTATCAGTCGACAGGGACGATGGGTGACATGGTGATGTTGCTGTTATTAGGCCTCATCGGATGGGCGATGAAGCATGCTGATTGGCCCAGGGCCCCAGCTTTGGTTGGGTTCGTTTTGGCCGATCCTATGGAGCAGTACTTTTGGCTCTCGAATCAGATCCACGGTTGGTCGTGGCTCGCAAGGCCAGGTGTCATCATCATCATCCTGTTACTTGTCACTCCACTGATATACAGATGGTGGCAAGCCCGTAAAAAAGTGAGTGAAAGTTCTGGTATCGACGACCCCAGCGAATTGGACACGGGGGACTTAAGGGTGAATTTCAGTTTGTCGCTGGTTTTACTGGTCGTTTTTGTCTGGGCATTTTTTTCCAGTCTTGAGTTCAGCCCAGACTCACGTTTGCTACCTTGGTTGGCGTTATTACCCGGGATACCTATCTTCACCTGGCTGGTCTATCAGTCTTCAAAGAATTTAGCCACATCTGACAAGACGACTGCACTTATTGAGATTCCTTATCTTCTGGCGTTGGGCATCTACGTTTTAGGGATTTATTTGTTCGGGTTCTATATTGCAACTATACCGTTTGTTGCGTGGATGCTGTTCGGGTGTGCCGGTAGCAAGCCAATCATGGGATTAGTCTATGGGGCGGTTATTTACGGATTGAGCATATTCCTTTTTGGAATGCTGAGGGGCGGCCCACCGAGTGGAATCTTTTTTTAGGGAGCTGAGTTGATGGAAATTGATAAAGATATTATTGAACCAAGTATTGATCCGGCAACAAAGAAAATCGCAGTGCGTCATGTCAAAGCCACAAACGCATCCGGGACAAGGACAAAGATTCAAGTGCGCGACTTTGCGCCTGTTTATACGGACGAGCCAGATACCCTTGGCGGCACTAACTCGGCACCGAGCCCTCTAGAGACAGCGTTAGTTGCCCTTGTAGGCTGCGACGGCGTCATCATCCACGGCGTCGCGAACGCAATGACGTTTGATTACGCTGGCGTTGATCTGCGTTGTGAGTCCCAGATTGATGTCCGTGGACCTAAGGGTGTCCCTGGGATCAGACCCTATTTTGAGACATTGACTTTAGAAATCGTTGTTTACACTGACGAAACTCAGGAGCGCTTGGAAAAGCTCGCTAAGAACGTTGAGTTCAGGTGTCCGGTAATGAATCTGTTTGTTGCGGCTGACGTGACGATGGATGTTTCGTGGACAAGACGTCCAGCTGCCGAATACCTTGATGATGTTGGCTAGGCGACGGTGTGTAGATCATTTGTG